>Ga0228710_1001633_pt1 | contig 34112 bp, 8 predicted proteins | sample MedpolnodulmetaG_FD_177995 | JGI IMG/M metagenome (GOLD analysis project Ga0228710, IMG submission 177995) | Root nodule microbial communities from Medicago polymorpha collected in Santa Monica, California, United States - pink nodules | ecosystem: Host-associated > Plants > Roots > Nodule... | reverse complement strand
TCCTTAGGTTTTGGCAAAAAAAAAAAAAAGTCATTAATTGTTCCTTAGATGTTTGATGACTTCCTCTTGTGGAGGCGCAAAATTTTTTTGGGGTCATTCTACGCATGTTAAAATAGATCTACAAAGATATACATGAACAAAATACAAAATTATGTTCAAAATTCAAAGTAAAATATTGTATTCAAGTATGATAGATGTCTGTAAAATATATTTAAATTTCACCAAAAATATATGAAAAACTTATTCATGAAAACCATGTCATTTGTACATAAGGTAACTGTGTATCCACAAACAAAAGAGAAAAGACTCAACAAGAGAACCCATTATTTATATAAACGCAACCATAATACACAACATATAGCATAATCTTGTCCATGAAGTCATCACACCATGACATATGAAAGTCATTACATAGGTTTAAATCCACTTTTGGAGTCTCTATTTTTTCTTATTCACGATTTATGTCCTTTATTTCTTAATTAAAAAATTTAGTCCCCCAATTTTAAAAGATTTAGAAATTTTCGTCCCCACTAAGTTTAGAACTTTTTGTCTTTGTTGATGTGTCAAGTTGAATAATAAAGTATACGTTGATAAAACCTTCTTAAATTGAATTTTAATATCATTATATTATTAGTTCAAGTTAAAACTTAAAATTAAAAAAATATGAAACACCTTAAAAATATCTTACGTGTAAAAAATTATGTAGTTTCACAGCACCCATTTATAAATTGTGAGCTTATTATTCAACATAACACACAAGAATAAGCCATGAATTCAATAGTGGAGAAAATTTCTCAAATTTTAAAAATTTAGTACTACTATGATATGATATGATCAGATCTAAAAATTGGGGACCAATACTTGAAGTTACAAAAATAGGGCAACTAAAACTACATTTAATAGCATGTTAAATAAATAATTAAAAGCAAATTACTAGAGTGGGATTTAAAGCATACTAATGAAGGTGGAATTAAGCAAATGGAGCATAAATAAATAATAGTGTAACATACTTTTTGCTAGATTCATCCATGCGAGATGATTTTTCTGCATCCTCCTTTGAAGATAACATAGATGCCTCAGCTAACCATAAAATTGAAAAAAATAACCAAGATCGTTAGTAATATGAAATTTGATATAAAAATGAATGAGAAAAAAAATAACCAGCATAGATGAAGCATCATGGTATTTTTGAAAACTGAGAATGATAATACATACCAACATCATTGTCGTCAACATATTTCTCAATTTCCATGTTCAAGCGCCTATGTGGTAGCATTTCTCTGATCAACAAGAAAGTAAGATATCTAGGGTTCTCAGAATGAAAAGGTCGTCAAGATGGTGATGGAGATGTATTGACACACAGAAAATGTATCGACACATTGAGACTAAAACTCTCTCTATATATCAAATAAATTTTTTGTCAACTCAAGTTTCAATTTCCAATGAAACTTAATCACACAATGTTATAAAGAGTATTTTTTCAATTACAATCAAAATATGAATTGTTTGATCTTATTCTAACTATTGAAAATTTCCACAATTTAAAAATATCATATTTGACTAATTAATTGTTACTGAGAATGCAATACTAACATTTGGAGATCACACCTGATGAATGAAGATTATACAATCTTTTTTGATGGTGTATTAAATCATACTCCCTCCTTTTAAAAATGTATGCAAAAAAAAAAAACTCACTTTCTTTTTCCCAACCAAACAAGAAAAACTTTTATCTTATTTAATTTTTTTTTAAAACTATCTTTTTTAAGAAAAACTTTTATTTATTCACATGAAATTAAATGCAAATTATATTCAATTTTCTTTCTCTTCCATTTTCTCCATAACCAATAACCAATGAAAATTGTTTTTACATATTCCCATGAAACTTATTCCACAAAAAATAACACAAAAAGTTATACTTCAAATTCTTATGTTTTAGTTTTCTTAATAAAGTATAATTTGAGTTTTTTTTTTACTTATAATTTGGGTCGAAGGAAGTTCTATTAAAATTTAAATATCAACAACTCATCTAAATCCAATGGATGGGACCCATTGTTTGCATTGATGGCAATATTTGAATAGTAATTATGAGAATTCAAGTAATTTATTATTGACCAAAGACATGCATTTAATATTCCTTATTTATTGATTTCTTAATTACATTTGGATTTTGTCTTTTTATGAATTTATTTTTATGGGAAATGATATAACGTGTGTCCTGTGACCCTCTTTAAGATCTTAAATGGTCAATTCTCCGTCCCTAAATATAAGACTTTTTTACCAAAATAACGAGAATTAAGAAAATTGGTAATAGTATTAAATTTGTTTATAATTACTATTGATTTTACAATCTTATCCTTATGAGAGAGAGAGAGAGAGTTAGTTTATGTTTTCAACATAGTATTCATTGTTGATTTAAGAAAAAGATGCAAAATAAATAGGGTTATATTGGTAAAGAAATAATTAATGTAGTTGAAAATATCAAAGAGGTCTTAAAAAAAAGGACAAAATTTTTCAAAAAAAAATCTTATAATTAGGGACGGAGGTAATAAAAATTTGTCTATTCATTACATTGGAATTTAAGGTATTTGATTTTTTTTTTCTTCAGAATAATTTCTTAATTTAAAATTCTTGAAGAATACCATCAAAGACATTCTTTAGCAAGACTTTTTTTTTCTTTTCTATTTGTATTAGCATGTTCTAATTTGTACGGGGAAGTAATCTCCGACATCTCATTCTTGAAACCTATGTTTTTTTGTTGATAAAGGTATAATTTCGATGTTGCCATTTGATTGGTGTGAGGTTGATAATTCTGTTCAATAGTGACTAATATTCATCGGAAAACTCGTAAGATACATAAGGTGAATTCTCCAATCATAATTGACTTTTATCCATACACAAGAGTCAACAATCAAACTTCTGATCACTTATTTAAGGGGTTGTAGTTCTTTGCCGTTTGAACTAATCCATTATCGACGAGAAACCTAAATAACTAATCCTAAATATCGTATAAATACACAAATAAATTTAAAATTTAAATCCTAACTCACACATCAAAAGATACACTAATACTTGTGTGTCTCTACCAAGGTGCCAAATAATCCTATTGAAGAAAAATATATCAATAACAAACTACAATCAAGATGACAACAAAACAAAAGTTGCATTCAACCAACATACAAATTGGTCTAATCAATAAAGCACATAGATATATGTTGCAACTAGGATTGCCTTCTCACTTAACCTCTTTGGACCTTTTTAGATTGACTTATTTTCCAATTTATGAAAAATTGTTTACGTATATAAATAAGCTTTTATGATAATTTATAAGTTCTTAATAATGAAAATTGTATCTTTATAAACTATTTTTTTCATAAATTACATTGAAAAACTTATGAATAACACATAAAAAAATTATTTATTTATATAAGTTATTTTGCATAAGCTTAAAAAGAAGTCAATTCAAACATGCCGAAAGTGTTGTACTATATCTTGGGCTACAAATGTCCAAATTAGACGATTTAAATTTTCTAGAAAAGCTAAGAGACAAAAATGTAATCGTTGATGAAGCAAGAATCATTTCCTCGTGCTGTTGTGGCGTTCTTGTTGTTACCAACTTATGAACATCCCTAACTTATAAAAGATATTAATTCACTTATTTTAACTCCAAAAGCTTTACTTGTGAAATAAAGAGAACCAGAGATATATGAAGTTCCCACATAAAAATACTTTATCCGTCTCAAATTACAAGTCATTATGACAATTTTACGTGTATTAAGAAATATAATTAATTTTGTATTGAAAAGAAATATTACAAGTTGTCTTACAAAATTGTCCTTATTAAATTGTATGAGAAAAATAAAATAAAGAATTGAAAAAAGAGAGTATAATAGGAAATGTAACATTAATGCTTCATTGGTACTGTGAAGCGACTCATAATTTAGGACAATTTTTTTTCCAAAGCGACTTATAATTTGGGACGGAAGGAGTGTATATTAAGGAGAAGTGTAAATTACAGTAGTACCCTTCTATTTATGTTGTTGTTAAAAAGAAAGATTTGATTTTTTTTTTTTGGTCAAAAGCAAGTGGGAGCATGCTTGCTAACTCACTTCTCATTTATTTGGGTGAGAGTAAGTTAGCAGCCCTATCATCAAATATGTGAAGAACATTCTTCACAACGACGTCGTTCTTATCACATATGAGGTTCGTTCACAAGGAGGATAACAAATTTTCCCATACCACGTGCCTTCGAGAAGCCACTGAAGTTGGAATTCTATGATGGAACAGGTGATCCCGATGAGCACGTGGAACACATTGATATTGTCCTCAATTACCACCAGGGGCAGGAAGCGGTAAAGTGTAAGCTCTCTGTCCTCTCTTTGAAAGGTGCAAAAATGACCTGGTTCAAGGGCCTTGAGAACGACTATATTGATTCTTGGAAGGAGCTTTATGATGAGTTCACTTTTAGGAGAAGGAATGTGAAGTCGATGGCAGTGTTGAACACAGTCATCTAGGGCAAAAAGGAGACTCTTGGGGAATACGTAGAAAGGTTCACCCACGAGAGCGTTGAAGTTTGAAGTGTGAACGATACGTTGAAGTGCTTCATCTTTGAAAACAACATGCGCGACAGATGTAATTTCAAAGAAGAGTTGGGACTCAATGAGGCCAGAGACATGAATGAACTTTTGATCTACGCATAACCTTACACTAATTATGTGGAGAAGTGTTTAGCAGTTGAAGCCAGGAAGAATAAGCAGCTTCAAAAAGGAAGTGACAACAAACGTTAAGACGGTGGCTGGAAGACAAAGGGGATACAATTCTCATTTCTTTTAGTACACTCTGTTATATACATCGTGAGAACGGTTCTTTCAGGAATGCGTGAATGCATATTTCAAAGACACTATGGTCAATAAGGCTACACCATTAAAGGAAACATTGTGCACAAACAAATCCAAATACTAGAGGTTCCACAAGTGCGCAAGCCATGACCTAACGGTTGCTTTCAGCCGAAGGATGCAATAAAATAGTTAATAAAAAGGGGAAGCATAAACACTTCACCAATGATGACTACCACAAAGGTTACAAAAAGAAGTACAAAGACTCTCCGCGGAATTCCTCTTGCCGTAGTGAATACCTGAAGAGGAAACACTTTCCTTCTCTAGAAGAAACTTCGTGAAGAAAGGAAATTAACAACGTGGATGGAAGAGAGAAAGAGAAGGAAAAGGATGAGAAAGATAAAAAGAAGGGAAACACATTTTCCTATTCTCCGTCATGGGAGGGTTCCCAACGCGTAGGAACATGTTCAAGGGAACAATGAAGAGAAAAATTGCTCAAATGCTAGATTTCAGCGTCACTAAGCCGCCTAGGTCGTCAAGAAGCCTGGGAAAGTAAAGGACTATCCTTAAACTCACAGATGATGACAAGATAGAAGGTGCTTCAATCGAAATCTTCCCACTAGTCATGGTGGCTACAATTCACGATCACGACTTGTCAAGATGTTTAGTCGACAAAGGGAGCTCATTCGACATCATGTACAATGAAACCTTTGAGAAATTGAACTAAAGAAATAATACTTGATGTCGTAATACCAGACGTCGTACAACGGCATTGTCTCCCAAGGCTTCAACAAAACTATAACCTGTCCATATGGGTATGTCGAATTCAAGTTCTCTTTTGCTGAGGGCGACAACGAATGTAGTGTTGAATCCTTGTTCATGGTAGTTCTGTAAAAATCCATTTACAATTGTTTATTGAGGAGACCAACAATAACATCCATGTACGGTGTCACCTCCACCGTCCACCTTAAGATGAGGTATCACAAAGATAAGGGAGAAGTCGTAACCATTCATGGGGACTTGGGCGGAGAAAACATATGCCACAAGGTGCTGCAATAGATGTTTGATGCATCTGCAATACATCAGAGCGAAGTCGTGAAAAGTAATGACACTCCTATGCTGCAACATTTTGATTGCAACGTCACGAACTTCGACATGCGACAAGAGGAAGAAAATCCAAAAGAGGAGGAAGGTTGCGAGATACCTATTCCCCTAAAAGTAAAACTTTACTTTGAGAGGCCCACACCAGATGGAAATTTCAAAATCATGTAGCTAGACGACACTGTTGTGCAAAAAGTTAAGATTGGAGAAAACTACCTTGTTCCCATGGAGGAAGGCCACATTAAGTGCCTGAAGGGAAATGCAGATCTATTTGCCTGCTCAACAAAGGAAATGCCTGGGATAGATCCAAGTGTAGCATGCCACAAGATTAAAGTGAATCCTTCAACCGAGTATATAAGCTAGTATAGGCGCCATCAATTCCCTGAAAAGTCTCAAGCAACAAAGGAGATTGTGAGCGGCCTCCTACAAGCAAGTTTCATTTTAGAGATCAACTACAGTGAGTGGTCGTCGAATGTCGTGCCGGTAAAAAAATCTAGTGGCAAGTGGCGCATGTGCATCGACTACACAAACTTAAACAAAGCATGCCTGAAGGATGCTTATCCTCTCCCCATCATTAATAAGTTGGTGGACAATTCATCTGGCTATAACCTTCTGTCATTCATGGATGCTTACTTAGGCTACAACTAGATTCCAATGGACAAGGTCGACAGAAACATGAAAACTTTCGTGACTGATGGCACAAACTATATGTATAATGTCCTTCCTTTTGGCCTGAAAAACGCAGATCATATGTATCAAAAGTGATGAACAAAGTCTTCGAAACAGAACATGTTGGAGGTATATATGGATGACATAGTCATTAAATCCGTAAGGGAACACTAACATGAGACCCACTTGGAAGACATTTTCGCTCGTGTGCGACAATAACATGTCCTTTAACCCAAAGAAGTGTACCTTCGGGGTCAAGGCAAGAATTGTTTAGGGATTCTACCTCACTGAAAGAGGAATCAAGACCAACCCCGACAAATGCAATGCAATCCTCAAGATAGAAACATCTACGACCGAATAGTGTATTATGAAGTTGAACGAAATGCTCACTGCTCTGAATATGTTTCTCTCTAAATCTGCTCAACACGCAATGCCATTTTATAAGTTATTGAGATAATGAGGAAACCTTTGAATGGAATAAGGGGTGGGAAGAAGATTTCATAAAGCTCAAGAATGTTCTGGCTCAACCTCTAGTGTTGTCCAAGCTGATGGAAGGAGAAAATCTATTCGTCTAGCTCTCTATCTCTTCGGAGGTCGTAAGTGTAACCCTCGTTAAGGAGGTATAGAAGAATCAAAATCATGTGTACTTTTGTTCGAAGGCACAAACTTGACCTAAGACTTGTTTTTAGAAGATTGAAAAGATAGCATTGGTTCTGATAGTGGCGTTCAGGAAGCTAAGAAGATACTACTTAGTGCATCCAACTATGGTTCGCATAGATTAACCACTCAAGCAAGTCATGTTCAGGCCATATTTAACATAAAGAATGACCAAATGATATGTTGGGTAGTTAGAGTTTGACATATATTTTGATACGTGCAAGACACTCAAGACGCATGTATTTGCAGACTTCCTTGTCGAACTCACTCCACCAACTAGTGAATCGTGCACAAGATGGACCATGTTCACAGACAGATCTTCTAATACGAGAGGAAGTGGAAAAGGTCTCATACTCGAGAACAACGAAGGTCTCATACTCGAGAAAAGGTCTCTATGAAGCCTTTATCGCCGACCTCAATCTTGCCCTCGTGAGGGAGGATCTAACACCCGAATCCCCACGTATTATTTTCTAATAAAAATACAATAAATAATTGAGCAAGCAAGGGTGTCACACATCTAATACTTCATTTAAATTAAAAACATCGCAACGGAATACATTTTTCAAAACATCAAAGTAACTGTCACATCATTTGTATCAACATCAAACTGAAATTCAAAAGATTTCTAAAATTAATCTAAAATAAAATAATTCTCCAATCTTAGTGTCACAGATCAGAGCATCGACTCGGTAAAGACTCCCAAAAGCTTTAGGTAAACGAGTAGGCTTCAAAGCCATCCTCAGAGACTCACTGCTACTAAACTTCTTTTTCCTGCAAATCTACACCACAAGGGTGCAGGCACCCAACCCGCCACTAGAGGGTGAGAATATATTCAACATAAGAGATGCATAAACACATGTATAGATTCAGATAAAAGAACACAACAATTACATTTAGACATGTATGCTTCACAGTCAGATAATATTCACATTTAAATATAAAATTTCATTTAATAAAAGTCAAACAGGCATCAATCAACATCTTATAATAACATATAAGCATCAACAACATTTAAGAATATCAAGTAGACATTAATAAAATACAAATCATTCCCACATCATCATATAGAAGCACGTCATTGAATATCACATCTTTAAATAGTTATACATCTTAAAATATCACATCTTTTAATTACACATCTTCAAATAGACCTACAGTTATGTATGCAATGTCTCTAACTCGACTCTATATGCATGTGGTACCGATCTTGGATATCAGAGTTATGTTACTGATTAATCCCCATCTTTAAATCACATCTTTAAATCGGACTGACCATGAATGCATGAACACCAAATAATGACTCAACAAATGCACATCTTTAAATGACTTGACAAATACACATCTTTAAATAGCATCATCGTCAAATATCACATCTTTATATAACACATCTTCAAATAACAAATCTTTATATAACACATCTTTAAATAGCATCATCATCAAATATCACATTTTTATATAACACATCTTTAAATTACACATCTTCAAATAGCACATCTTTATATAACACATCATCAAATATTTTATTATTCACAATTCGTTAAATAACACATTAATCATCGTCAAATAATTATTCTTTGGTTTTCATTAGTTATTACACTACAAGACTTTGGTTTTCATTCCGGGACCTAAAAAGGAACAAAATGAAGGTTTTCCAATGTATGACAAGATGCCAAATACATATGATATCATGACTATCTATTTGGTCAAATTAAATCAATTAATTTTTTGGAAAGAAATTAATATTGCCTAAAACTAATAATGTCTTAGTCCAAATTTAATTCATGATGGGAGGCAAAACACGCCTTTATTTAACAAGAAAATTGAATTCAATCAGAAGGAACAACAACAATGTGCATAGCAATAGCAATTCTCTATGATAATGGACTTGTACAACAACAGTAAGGTATTTGGATTGAAATACAACTAGCAGCAAGAAATTAAATTGAATTGGAATGAGGAATACAATAGGACACGGCAATATCATATAATCTTTAGGAATTAGCCACGCAAAGCAACTTAATTAAATGGCAGAAGCAGTAGTTTATATATACGTGTGTGTGTATATAATAACACAACATCAATGTTAATAATAGCAATCCACAAATAAAATCAAGGTAGGGGCAACAACAGTGAAAGGTTACGACACGGTGAATAATTCTTATCGATGGAAATCAATTAACTTTTGCTTTTATATTCTAAAACACAATATAACTACAATTAGATCACAAATTTAGCATGAATTCAATTAAAAAAAACAATGAAAACAAGGAAGAAAAACATAAACCCTTCACTACACATATATTTATACAACCCTTGTAGTGAATTGAGACTCCCCCTTACCTCTAGTTTGCCGAATTGATGACTTCCTACGGTTGAATCTCTCTTTAGGTTCTTCTCGCTATGTCTCCTTGCCTCTTCTCTCCACAACCCTAGTTTTTCTTTTACCGCTTTGTTTCTCTCTTTCTCCGTAATCATTCTTCTCTAATTCTCTTCTCTATTTATAAGCTCTAATTGAGTTTGTTACCAATCTTTTCAATTACTATATGTTCTCTAGGTTTGTTACTAATCTTTTCATATTACTATTTGTACCCTTCAAATTTGTTACTATTCTTTCTGTAACTGCACCGTCTTGCTATTCTCACACCCCTCTACTTAAATCATTAAAGCACTACTCATCTCACTAACTACACCTTTTTTCTACCCAATTTTACTAATCCACCTCCGTTCGCACTCTATTTTCTTATTCTCTCTAAAATAAAAGCTCTATTTTCCTCCTAAATATTATTTTATCCCACTCTTTAACCGACTATCCAATCCATCTACTTTCCCCTTACCTATTCTCTCAATAAATACGAATAATTAAATTAAAAACCAAACAAGCCAATACTATTATAATATTAATAATAATATCATCTAATAATAATACTAATAAACTAATATTAAAAATTGGGGTGTTACAGAGGAGGCTGGAAAAACTAAGATAATTTTATAAGTACCAAGTCGCCACTCCTATCAATTTTTTAGATTAATTTTGCGATTCACTACTTCACTTTTTTTTTTTTTTGTGTGTGTGTATCTCTGTGAATTTAAGCCTAGAAAACTATATACTCGTAACAAAATAATAACTTGAAAATTAATGATAGTTTATCAACACGAGAACTTTGTTTATTAGTAGAAGATACACCTAAAAAGTAAAAAATGTCAAAGTCCAATAACATTGAGGTATGAAAACTTTTGTGAAAATTAATGAATAGAAGTTGATTGAGTACATATCTATTTACATTACATGTACACACCCGGTAGATGTTACTAACAAGGAAGGGCCTTTCATAAAGGGCAAGAGTAACGTGACAATTATCACAAGCAACTTAATACGACATTCACATGCTTATAAGCCACAACTAATTGTGTGCTACTTTAGTGAAAATAAAAGTTACTTTTCACTTCTTAATCTCATCAAAAAGTTTCTTTGACGTAGAAATGTAGCTGAGGTTCATTGTCAATGATACAATGTATAATCCATAATCATTTCTATATAATTAGCATGATCACAAAAAAAGTTTCAAACAAATTGCACTGTTTTTTCCTTATCGCCATGGCTGATCTGCTCAAACAACAAAGGTCGGTATTCACGAATAAATATCTTAGTCAAGATAGTCAAGATATCTCGATGGTTGAATAAAGATAAAAAAACTGATTTCATAAATATAGTCAAGATATCTCGACCATTGAATACAGAAAAGAAATTGATTTATTATGAGTATTTTATATGAAGAAACACACGAAAAACACATAACAAATGCACTTAAGTTTTGTCCAATTTTCAATTGACTCAACAAACAAAATGTTTTAAAATAGTGATCATGTCATATCTTTATCTACGATTGTATGTATGATTCCACAGAATCAAAGTGATTAGTGTATGGTGTCTATAAAGATCCTTTTTGCATGTACTTCTATTTGCTTTATTAGTGATTATTTATGAACCAATCAATTGTTGTGCAGCTTCTTGTTTATCCTACTCTTCGTTGCACTAGCCTTGATATGTGTTAGCAAAGCTGTTGAGGTAAGCTTCGAACAGAACTACAAGGTTACATGGGGAAAAAATCACGTCTTCTTTATGGACAACGGTAGAGAAGTTCATCTCTCATTTGATAAGATTTCAGGTTTGAATATTGAATTTGATCATATATACAAAAATATATTTTTAGTTATTCTTGAAAAATAATTCAATTTTAAGTCAAAACCATGTTTACTTCATTTAGGTTTATGTTTGACCATTTTTTTTGGATTCATCCCTTATTTTATTTTAATTTTTGTTTTTTTTTTGGTCAGGATTTTATTTTAATTTTCTAATTATTCTTTATGTTACCAATATTTATGCACCGATTGCTTTTAAACGGGTTATATTAAAAAAAAACTTAATTAACTATTAATTTAAAGACCAACATGTCGAATTGCAAAAATAAAATGTATCTTGATGTTTAAATTAATAGTTAAATAAATTTTCTTTTTAAAAAATTTATAACAACTAAATATTATTTACCAAAAGTGTCAATGAAAAATAATTTATTTTTTTTCTAAATTTTATTTCCTAAAAATAGTGATTATTAATTATTTTTATGGTGAAATGTTAAAAGTTAGTATAATGCTTATAAACAATGAAATAATGTTTTTTTCCCTAAAAAAAATGAAATAATGTTTTTTAATATGCAATGATCATTCATAAAATACAAAACTCAACATATAGCTTACTCAAAAAAAAAACTCAACAAATAGCTCTTTGATTCATAAAAATGATCATTAACCTAGAAAAAAAAAGTGTCAAAACACTTTGATTTGTCAATGTACCGTTGAATAGTTTGAGCATCTCTTCTATTTCCTCTACATATATACACTTCCTCTTTCACAAAATATAAACATCAACATGAACAAATGTATTTTGGACCAAATTAAATACATTAATTTTTACTGACCTATTTTTACTTATATTTTGAGACCGAGCAAGTACAATAGAAAAGATACGTGTTTAATTGAAGGAGGTCAATGGTTTTTAACTAAATAAAAAGGTGTATGTGTCATTTAAACATACTAAAACTAATGTAATTGTGCCATCCCCCTTATAAGTTTATCGTGGTACTACGTGATATTGATACAATCTTTTACATTGGGTTTTATCAAATAGTAAGAACATAAATATAATAGCTCATAATGCTCCATATTATAGTTTAATTTCTCAAATTTATTTACTTTTCTCCAATGTGTAGGAGCTGGGTTTAGATCAAAATTGGAATATTCTTCTGGGTTCTTTCGAATGAGACTTAAGATACCCAACAAGGATTCACTAGGAGTTGTTACGGCTTTCTATGTATGAAATTTATCTTATAGTTTTAAATTGCGGTTGTGATTGTGGCTATGCTACAAACTTTTATATTGCGATAAAATGCAGAAAAATATGGTCGATGCGACTACAATTATGTTTTAGTGTCATTGCACTCAAAATCTTTGTATTGCAAATGCAATTGTGTACCAAATATCAATATTTAACAATGTTCTTTAGATTAGCTAATGAGTACATTTTTTTTCTTTTTGGTAATGATTGAAGCTTACTTCAAAGGCATTTGTACACTTGGGAGGGAAACATGATGAGATTGACTTTGAATTCTTGGGCAACAAAGGAGGGCCTTATACCTTGCAAACAAACGTGTTTGCAAGTGATGAAGGGGGTAGAGAACAAAGGCATAGCCTCTGGTTTGATCCAACAATCGATTTTCATACATATGGAATCCTTTGGAACCAACACCAAATAGTGTAAGTACACCCTTTCTTGGGAGTCGAGATTCTATGCATCCATGCATTTAAGACATCGGCAATCATTCAATCTTTGATCGAATGATCCAAATTTAAGTTCGATGTTTTTAATTATAAAATAAAAATTTATATTTTTTGGTTTGCACAAAAAAAATGAAAGCGAACGGAAATTCAATTTCCTCATGTGAGCTTTAAAAATGAAAGAATTGATGTTTAGCGATGACTAATCTCTGTCGAGAAATTTGTATGACATACAAAGTAGGTTCTCCTATCTCAACTGGATTTTTTTTCATATGCATGAGTCAGGAATCAAACCACTGACAACATACTTAAGGGCCCCAAGTCCTTGCCACTTGAACCAGTTCATTGTTGGTTCTCTCCTTCATTTAACGGCTTAATTGATCATCCACACCCTTAACTTAATTCTTTATTTCACAATGATCCCTTAACTAAAAAACGTCTTTTGCCGTTATTTATTTTGGTCATCGCAATTAATTTTTTGATGTCTAATATTTTTAATATGATTATAACCATTTGATTAGAGGTTTACACTATATTACATTTTATATCTAATTGAGAGACAAAAATTGAAAAAATATGTGCTCGCCAGTATATACTTCATTTTTATAGTGATGGCCGGTCCAAAATAAAAATGTCAAACTTTATAAAAACAAATGTCCAAGATTTTTTTATTCAAAAATTTGGAATAAATGATTATTGATTTTACAAAATTTTCATTTTCTATGGTACATTATTAAAATTTTCAGGTTTTATGTGGATGAAACACCCATTAGGATATTCAAGAACAGGTCAAACATGGGAGTGAGTTTTCCTTCACATCAAATGCACGTTACAGTTAGCATATGGAATGGGGAACCATGGGCATCTAATGGTAAGAAAATTGACTGGAACCAAGCACCTTTCTTGGCTAAATTCCAAATGTTCAACATTCATGGCTGCCAATCACATAATCCAAGAAAATATAACTGCTATTCTCCCCATTTATGGTGGAATGGCAAGAAATATTGGGAACTAAACTCACAACAACAAAGAGAATATGAAGATGTGAGGAGGATACATTTGTTGTATGACTACTGTTCTGACAGAGGACAACTACATAAAGAGTGTCAAATTAGGTGACTCTTATGAAATTAATTCACAGTTGTATAGTATATAAGAAAATAAATACTTCCAATTATGAATATCGGATTTATACAAAATTGGTCAAAAATAAATGTCACTTTCAAATTTTAATTTAATAGTATTTCCTCTATCTGTCTCTATTTATAAGATCATAGGATACTATTTTTTTTTCAGAGAATCTTAAGATGCTATTTATGCATATTAAGAAAAGTTGGTTGTATAAATAACGTGTCAAATTTGTGTATGATTATTATACTAATTTTTTTTTAAAGGGATTATTATATTAAGAGTAGTGATATTTGAACAACCAATTAAGACAACTATTGTGACAATTTTTCTTTTCTCTCTTTTTATTGGTCAAAAACAATAGAAAGAGAAAAATGATGAGAGAGAATAAGTGCATGATGTGTGTAGGAGAAAGAGGGTTGTCAAAAGGTTGTCATAAAATGGGTGTACATATATCATTTCTCTCATACTAAATGGTCCTTTGGACATGTTTGAATAGGATATTGAGTTGGATAAAAAATATGAGTGATATAATATACATCGATCCTATCACATGTTCCTAATGTCGCGAATCGAACCAACAACAAACAATTTGAAGAGTGATTCTAAACATGAGCGGTCTACACATTCTTGGCTATCTTATCACATATTTGGTGCACATATGATAGGAAAAATATAATATCATTATTTTATCATTTTGTGTATTTGGTACACATTTGTTATCAATATAATAAAATATTAATATATATATATATATACACATTTGTTTATCATATTGATTTAATTCCATCGGTTCTTTTTAGCACAAGGAGTGCCAAAAAAGAACCAGAAAAAGTCTCAAGCTACATCAAAATGTAAAGATGGCAGAAAAAACAAAAGGAGACTGAACATAGAACAATCACTGTTGCATAATGATTCCCAAACAAGAGAGCGGATGAAGCTACCACAAATGATAATTAAAAGTAAAATTGATGTGGTTCGCTTTTAACCACCAATAAGATTGTTGTTGTAAAGTGTCCACCTTTTGTTGAAAAACTCGAGCATTACTTTCACGCCAAATTACCTAGACACATGAGAACCAAATAAGATGGAGAACTGAGCGGATATTATATTCAAATCATACATTACCTTGTGAAACAATTACATCTATTTTTTAAAATTAACTTTTAATATTTTCAAATTTAATAAATTAATAGAAAATACTAAAAATATTAAAAGGAAATTAAATAATTTAGATAAATTTTAAAAATTGCTTTTAAGCAACTATATAAACCATTTAATTTTTTTTAAAAGAAACAAAAATATTTTTTTTTTGTTCAATAAACAAAGAATTACTTTTGTTTATCCAAGAGACAGTTACATAGCATATTGGAAATTATTTACAAACCTAGTCACTCCTTGTGACTTTTTACAAGAGACAGTTACAAATACATTCATTCATCTTTTATTCAAACCACCACAAAATTAATAAGGAGATTAATGACCTAAAACAACACATTTGAGTTGTTAGCAGAGTCCTCATTACTTCATGATGTATAAATTGATGGTTACACCATACTTTTTACTAACCAATAAATAAATCAATTTATTTTTTGTATGAGTTTCCTCACTAGATTTTTGTTTGTAAATGTATTATCAGTAACATCATTTGGGAATAATCCCTTAAAAAACACATTAGGGTATAACAATTTTTCATTATAACATATGCACTCCTTTTTCATTATAACATATGCACTCATAAAAACAATATAACTCCAACTTGGTAACTTAAGAGTAATGTTTGGAAACTGGCCTAGTCATGAATTTGCATAATAAATTTAGCCAACACCTTTAAAAACATATATTATATATATTCGTGGTTGAAAAATCTTGGATAATTGTGTATTAGAACTAGTTCAATAGAAAGAAGGAAAAAATTGTAAGCAAAATGGAAAGGATTGAACTAGTTGAAAAAGTTGTGATTGTTCCTGAACAACCAACACCCCATAAGAGAATGTTCTTGTCAAACATCGATCTGTCGCTCGTTGTTTATCAAGATTCTTCCTCTTTCTTTGATCCTCCAAGCAACCAAATGTGTTTCTCTGAGATTTGTAGCAAGTTATACGGTGCACTTGGTAAAATGCTTGTGCATTATGATTTTATGGCTGGCCGGCTTGTGCCAAGTTTGGAAGAGAATAATCGATTTGAAATTGATTGTAATGATGCCGGTATTGTTGTTGCTGCGGCAAGAACTGATAGAAAGTTGTCTGAATTTGGTGTTATTTCAGCACCTAATCCAGAGTTAAGGGAATTGGTTGTTTTCTTGCTTGGTGATGAAGATACTGACCTGAAAGAAAAACCCCTTGCTTCCTTACAGGTTAATGTTCTCTTGAGTTTTTTTAATTTACAAACATTTAAATTCCACCCATATTCGTAAAGGTCTTACATTATTCACACAATATATTCACTTTTCCATCTCTATGGTTAAATTATAACAAGGTCGTAAGCATATAAATTTTGATTAAAACTGTTGTCGCGTATGTTCAAAAGCATAGAAAAATATGACAGAGTCGCGGACTAAATCATTCTCTAAAATGTTTTGTGACTCTATAAATTGTGCATGCATACAAAATCAGATCCTATGCTCATATTTTTTCAAGAAATATTGCTTCATTTTTTTTTCTTACATTCTTCTAAAAGAAATATCATGTTACTTAATAATGTTGTAACATTATATTTTATCTTATTATTACATAATTTTTTGTTTTATGACAGCTGACCCAATTTGGATGTGGAAGTTTGGCACTTGCTTCTCATTACAACCACTGCATACTAGATGGTATAGCAGTAAGAGAGTTTGAGGCAAATTTAGCGTCTTTAACGCGCGGCGATGACCTCATCACAGTACCTAATGCAGACAGAACACTACTGAGAGCAAGAAACCCACCAAAGATAAGACATCCACATTTTGAATACTCAAAATCTACAAACATAGAAAATTTGTTTACAATACGCGGTACAACTAGCACCAATGTTAAAAATTCCGCTGCAGAGAATCAAATTCATGTGCTTCATTTATCACCACAAAAAATTGCAAGCTTAAAAAAGAAAGCACAAGAGAACAAAACCTTAAAAAACATCACAACATTTCAAGTTGTTGCTGCAAAAATATGGAAAGCAAGAACCATAGCGACAAAGATGGACGATGATAAAGCATCAACAATGTTGTTTCCGGTTGATGTTAGAAAAATGGTTGTTCCTGAACTTCCACATGGGTTTGCAGGCAATGCATTGGTTCCCGGTTTCGCAAGAGCGACTGTGAAGGAGCTGATTGAACTAGAAGATGGTTTTCTTATAAGGAAAGTGCAAGAAGGGATTGAAAGATTGAATGATGAGTATATTAAATCAGGTATAGATTGGTTAGAAGTGAATAGAGGAGTGCCTTGTAAGGAAGATGGTTTTTCTTTGGTGGCATGGTGGAGATTAGGGTTAGAGAATGAAGTTTTTGCTTGGGGTACATTGAAATGTGCTACTCCACTTATAGTTAAGCCTGGTTTGGTTATCATGTTGCCAGGGCCAAAAGATGAAGGGGGTATTAATATATGTCTAAGTTTACCTCAAGATCAATTGCAAGAGTTTTGTAGGATAATGCTAGAAACTTAGAACTTGTTTTGTATTTCAATAACTTGGTATTGTAGCCAGGACCGTTTTTGGGAAAAAAATAAACATGTTTGATGTTTCAATTTATAAGTAAAAAATCATGTTCCATGTTTTTATTTCTAAGTTAAAAAACACGTCTTTAGTAAAAATAATTGCTAATTTTGATTTCGGTGGCTAATAATCATTATACGAGTGTTATTTTCAATTTAAATAGAAGATTAATCTTTTAAAAAAATTGTGCGTTTTTTTATTAGGGTCCTATTTTTACTATGAGAGTCGAACCTCTAGTTTGAAAGGGACGGTCTTGATTGTAGCCAATGCCTTGGTATTTGCATCAATGTGAATCGTTATCATTATCGTTATATTTTTTTGTAGAGACGTTATCGTTATATTTATCATCATCTCATCTCTTTTTTAATTAATTCAACTGAAGTCAAAATAAAAGGAGCAAATCATATAAAAATTTGAGTGAATCACCATTTTGATTATTTGAAGTGTAAAGTTGGACAATTTAGTGTCCTATTAAATGGTTATAATTAAAAGCTTACACTACTAAAAAAACAAAAATTAGTGAGTGATATTTAGTGAGGGAAAATGTAAAATCCCTCTCTAATTTCATCACTAAATGTTGCAACCAAGGAATTTGTGAGGAATTTCATTTTTTCCGTCACTAATTTCCCTCGCTAATTTTGCTTTTTCTAGTAATGTTAAATGAGTTGGATTATGAGGTTCATCATGATCAGAGCAAGTATTAAGACTAACAGAGCGTTGGCAAGGTGTTTACCCATCAACGAAGTTTGTACCCTGGACACGAGAGTAAAATGGTCGTCTTTGCAGGATATAAATCAACTTCTTACTAATTAAACCGACATTCGTTATATAATGACTATAGACTATTTATGTAAACTAATTTTATTCTGACACTCATTAATAAATAATAAATCACTAATTTTGTATGTCATCATCATTTTTAAGATACTATTGCAAAATTTGCAAAAAGAAAAATAAAAATACTCTTACAAAAGTAAAATGATGTAGCGAAATATTATAAGTTCATTTGATTTCCAGCTTAAGTGTTTGTTTGTAAAATTGATTTCATATTCATATATAAAAAACGATTATATAAAAAAAAAAAAAAAATTGATCCTTTTGAATCAGTATTTGATGGTATTTGAACTTGTAGAAGTTGGAAGACAGATATTTTCACCGTAAGTCCGTCGTGAGTCCCTCTTCATCGAAGGAGGGTAATGTAGTTGTACTTGTTCTAATGCTCAAGTCATTAAGAGATAAAGATACAGAGACAATTTAAGGGTAAAATGTGACACACCTGACCCTAACACTATGCATTAGTATTTATACGAGATATGTACGGTTTTTGAGCGTCAGGCCTTTATCTTGATAGATGTCCTTTAGACACATGTAATGATTTGAATGAAGCTACATCAGTGAATCTGGATTGAACGATTTAGATTAATGATTTGATTTAGTGGAAATTAGGGTGTGGCCATGATATGATCGCCTAGTGTAAGTTTCTTAGATGACCCGTCCAACCTGGATTGGATCTTGACTTGGTCCAGAACAAAAGTAAGATTTTACATTGCTTATATTTATGTGTTTTTTGCGTATAGAAAAGAAAATTATTTAATAAAAATATTATATTAATGTTGATCATTTTTATTTAATATTTTTAAATATTCTACAATATTATCAATGTAATTGTTTTTAATATAATTGTCGCAGTTCGGAATCTAATGGTTTTGGAGGCAAGTAATAGCGGGCATTATAATCTCCTTGTTAATATGTATGCTGGGTGAATAGGTGAAGTGACGTTGTGAAGTTATTGACTTATGAAAGAAATTGATTTGCCCGTCAATATTTGGGCTGGGAGGGAAATGTTTTAAAACTCGGACCGGTGATCGACCCGGTCAAGGTACTGGGTCACTGGTCGAACCAGTGAATCACTGGCCGGACCGCATGACTGTTGATCCAGTCTATATAAAAATATTTATGACCAAAAATTACATTATGAATGAAATTTTGATAAAAAAAATCCTGTCATTTTTCTAATTAAAGTTCATACATTAAAAAAATTATATTCACAACTGCAAGTTTGCAAGTTAATTTGTTAACCGCATCACAATTCAAGTTAATTCCAATCCAAATTCAAATTAGCTCATACATTAAACAATAGTACTGCATAAAAAACCTCACAATTAAGTTCTAATTCAGATTTCATCTTTAAAACATAGTATGTTCTAAACATTGTTGGAAATCAAAATATAACTGACTTACAAACTCAAGTAAGTTGCATAGTCAACAAAAAACAGAAAGTCAAATAAGTTATAACAATTCACTAATCAATAAATTATTTATGCCCATGGAGTTAAATTGTCATAGTCTTGATATCCATATTCATCATCTTAATCGGTTGAGATAGGAGAGGAGAACGGTGGTTGAAAATGACATTTGGGTTGAGAGTATGTGTTACTAGAGTTTTTGTCTTTATATGTCGTGCCTTTTTATTAAAAAAAATATATTGGAAAAACGGGTCAGATGGGTTAAACTGGTTCAGCGGTCCGCCCACTGACCCGGACGGGTCACACGGGTTTCAGCGGGTTAATTGCATATTCGGTCCAGTAGCCTGCCCAAACCGTTGCACCCTCCGGTTCACAGGCCGACCGGTCTGACCGGCTGGGTCGGTTTGGGTTTTAAAACAGCGAAGGACTCTTTGGCATTGGAACAGAAAATGAAGAGTATTAGGCAGATCTAGAATCTAAAGGTTGGTAATGTGCAAATGCATTGCATCTTGAGCTTATGATAGCTGTTTGTTTGTTTCATCTCAGTTTTATCTTATTCTAACCCATTTAGCTTTCTTTTTAGTATCGCAGTAGTTGGGTTTATACGACCCTTTGCAAATTTCTACATTAAATGCATCTATGTTCAAATATCCGCCCGACAAAATTAGTTAAGCCTTTAAACTAATGTTTTAAAAACTCAACCGAAGATCAAACTAAGCGAGACCTTTGGATCACTGTTCAATTGACATGAAAGTAATTTCTTTTTTCTTCTTCTTAAACTCATGATTAGTGCAATGATCCTCAAGTAATTCTTACTAAGATGCGAGTAGAATAATCTGAGCTAATGGAAGTTGACAAGATCCCCTGTATAGGTTTAGTTTTCAATAAATTAGTTTGAATCTCACTTCATACTTTATTAAAACATCATATTCAATGGATCTTATTGGTTTTTAGTATTCGATCGTATTGAAAATTAGTTTTTAATTTTCGTTTGTATAGTTTCTTCGGATGCAAGTTCATATTACTTTTTTAGAGGATATTATTGTATAGTTTTTTCGGATGCAAGTTCATATTATTTTTTTAGAGGATATTATTGTATAGTTATATTTTGAATTAATTAATATATCACAAGTTTTTCAGGATGTGCTATGGTTTGTATGACATTGGAGAAATTTATGGTAGAAATGGAAGTTATGGTGTTCAAAAGAATGTATGATGTATACTAGATACATGATATGATAAATGATAATATCATGTTTTTGATATTGTGTGAATCAAACACATAATAATTGTTGGGTTTTGCTGGAAGCCACCTATGAAAGTGTTTTTTAGCAACACACATCTCAAAGTGTGATTTTCACTTTTTAGTTATAATTTTACTAAAAGACGCCTTCATAAAAATTAGTTGGTATCTTTTAACAAATGCTCATAAAATAACCTGCTAAAAGACACCTTCATAAATGTGTCTTCCAACAAAATTCATAATTGTTTATCTTATCTATATATCATATCATATCTGTAAGTTAATTTCATCCAAATCTATTCAATCAAAATTAGTTTTCACCACCACACAATCAATCAATCACACACTTAATGCTCAGAGTGTGTCTGATTTTTTCTCTTAACTTTTTTGAAAAAACAATCTTAAATATTATTTTATTTTTTAAAAAAATGGGTGTTAAATTAGCCAATTACCAAAGGGCTCTTTGTGGGCTATGCTCTAACTTTCCCAATTCGTTAAATATATACTCTATAAGTTAATTCGATCAAAATATATTCTATCAAAATTAGTTTTCACCACCACACAATCAATCACACTCTTAATGTCTATAGTGTCTGATTTTTCTCTTAACCTTTTTGAAAAAATAATCCTAAATATTATTTTAATTTTTAAGAAAATGGGTGTTAAATTGGCCAATTACTAAAGGGCTCTTTGTGGATGCTATGCTCTAGCTTTCCCAATTCATTAAATATATACTCTATAAGTTAATTCGATCAAAATATATTCTATCAAAATTAGTTTTCACCACCACACAATCAATCACACACTTAATGCCCATAGTGTCTGATTTTTCTCTTAACTTTTTTGAAAAAAAAATCCTAAATATTATTTTACTTTTTAAGAAAATGGGTGTTAAATTGGCCAATTACTAAAGGGCTCTTTGTGGATGCTATGCTCTAACTTTCCCAATTCCTTAAATATATACTACCTCTTGCCCCAATTATAAGCAAATTTTCATTTTTTAGGTTCATTGAATAAATTGTGTCTGTGGTATATAATATAGACCACGTACATAATTTATTCAATGAATCTAAAAAGTGAAATTTTGTTTATAATTAAGACTAATGAGAGTATATCCAAAGTAAAAGAAAAATATCATAAAAAAAAGGCTCAGGAAAAAAATCATCCTACTTGTAACAACCCGATTCATTCCTTTCATTTGTTCTTCATCCTCTCTTCTGTGAAACTTCAATTTCAATCACAAAGGATATTATAAGCACTTTACCACAAAGATTTTTTCACATTTTCTCTTTTCTCCAAAGCAAACATTCCACTATAAATTTCCATTTTAAACTTGAGTGTTAGAATTAAAGACAAAATTACTTCGATATAAATTTCCATTTCAAACTTCAATGTAGAGTTATTAAAGACAAAATTACCAACTTGTTCATTATGATCATATTAGCCAACAACATATCAATTTTCCTATTCTCATTTTCTCCAAATAGATAAATTTGAGTTACAATACAGTATTCGATACCTGAATCTTTTTATGGGCTACTAGGTATGCCTAAATTGACCAAAAGCATTCTTAGCTGATAACCGTTGTCGTTCGTGAATTTTTATTTTTAACTGTGGTAAACATGTTTTTTGTTTCCTTTAACTTCCTTCCCTTGGATCACTTGTAAGTTATGATTTTTCCAAAAGATCGAGATTTATGTTGGTTTTAGGTACTTGTCCTGTTTTTGACAATTTGTGCAATTTGGTCTATGATGATTCTGAGGAGAAACAGAACACACATTAGAATAAAAGTGCCAGTGCTACAAGCTAATAGCATCTTATTATGTGTTCTAAGTGGAAGCATTCACAAATAAGTCGTTACAATTATATATTCTCCTTAGAGGTCTGGATTTCAATTGGGTTGCTAGTGTTATCTCCACTTTTGGAGGTAGTAGTGGCCTTCTTTTTCTTCTCCGATGGCATAGAACGTTTCTTACATATTTCAAAGGATAAAAAACAATTAGAATTAGAGTCACGAAGTTAAAACCAGAATCATCAAATTAACACATGCGTCTTCAAAGGACATAAACAATAATTAGAATTAGAATTATGACTTTATAAGTTGTAACAAACGGAAAAACTTTTGCTTAAATAACTTGACCCGACCAAATGTTGATTTAACATATTTTCACTTTCTATTGAGATCACTTCACAATGTATTTGTATGGAAACTATTCATTTCAATTGCAAAGGTTTGAATCCTTTGATTATATATGAAAAACTAAACAAATGTCTTTAACTTTAGCATGGATAGCACGAGTTTATTATAAGTATCATTTTTATGTTAAATGCTAGTAAAGTATGAAATGAAAAATATATTTAATTAATTATATAAACATAATATAATGTTAATTTATACAATTAAAATTAAACAACATAAGTAATTTAAGACATGATTTTTTATCGAACGGCTAGACATTTTTAAAGTAATTAAATGAAGGGATTATGAACATTATGGTTGACTTTGAATATATGCATCAAATCGTCATGATTATCTCTTCCAATCAATTACTTTGAAAATGTGTTTTTTATCGAACGATTATACATTTACAAAGTAATTGAAGTGAAATTGATAATTTTTTTATATATTAATGATAAATATTTGTTCTGTTTTTGTTATATTTATCAAAGACAAATATTTGTCTAATACTTTTTTATATTTATCAATGAAAAATTGGTCATGTATTTTTTTTAGCAAATGATCACTTTAGTCTCTGATTCTGCACCTCATTGTCACAAAGGTCCCTGACTCAAGATTAAATACAAATAAGTCTCCGACCCTGCGCTTCTGTTATCATTTTAGTCCCTGACGTTAAATAATTATGTTAAGTGATGATGTGGCACGTGTTTTACGATGACATGACATTTGATGTGTCACATGGACTATAGTGAAGTAGAAAATAATCACTTTGATCACTGAACCAAAAATCAATATCCCCAAATTGAATATGTCATCTAATTATCTCTTTTGTTCAATCAATCTTCCATTAAACACAAACTTATTGTTAGGTCCGTGACTGTGCATACTTACTATCAGTTAGCCCACTGACAGTAAACATGTACTCTCACCAAGGTCCCTGACATGTTGTTAGTTTAACATAATGCTACCTACTGACAACAATAAGACATTAGTGTTAAAAGCTTGTAAAATATTATTTCTGCTGAGTTACGGAAAGAAACAAAGAAGAAAAGATGCATCTGAGAGTCCTTCTAGTTCAGCATTTCGGCAAGTGTTATAATAATTTATGAACCGGAAGGGTGGAATGGTGGTGGTGTTGTGGAAGTGACTGACCGGGTTTTGCGTTGGTCATCTAAGTTACATCGATGGGGTAAGAGGAAAATAATTCACTTTCAAGAGGAGATCCAACAGTGCACTCGCCTTCTTGAATCAATTAGGAGCTCACCTAATGGTGTGAATTCAGTTCGGGTTCGAGAGGAGATTGAGCGCCATGCCCGACTGCTTGTACAGGAGGAGGAAGTTTTTTGGAAGCAAAGAGTGAAAATGCATTGGATGAAAGATGGGGATATGAACGCTAAGTTCTTTCATATGTTGGCAACTGCAAGAAAAAAGACTAAGAAGGTGATGAAGCTTCATAACGAGTAGGGCACAATTGTTACTGGCCAGAAGGAGCTTTGCAAAGTTACCAAGGATTATTTTGATGTTATGTTTGCTCCTAATATTGGTAATCACACACCGGTGCTTAATATTATTCAGTATTGTATTACTATCGAGGATAATTTGTTTCTTACGGAGCCCATTACTAAGGAGGAGATTAAGCAAGCATTATTTCAAATGCACCGTGATAAATTCCCTGAAACCGATGTGTAACACCCTAAATTTCACATGCAATAAATCATGCAATTAATTCAATTAAATCACAAGAGCTCAAGGTGTCACAACTTTGTTTTCTCAAAACATGTATAAATTCAGTTTCATAAAACTCGTAGCAGAAAATCATAATACATAAATATCTCATCAACATGTAATATCCTCAACTAAATGAGTAATAAATCTCAACACCATGTCTTAGGTCTCAAATACATAATAATAGTCTCAACACATAAAATCCAACAACGAATAAATGACAGAAAACATAAATGCCCGACACCCTAACCAAAACTTAACTAGACTTTGAGCAAAAGGGTAAAAGGAGGCAGCTCCAAAGCTAGTTCTCAAGCAACTCACAAGCAATAAGATAATTAGTTTTGCACGCCGTCTACTTATTCATACAAATAAGCAGACGGTCAACCAAACGACCACTAGGAGTTAGATAATACCATATAATAAAATATAATCAATAAATAACATTCAAGGATTTCAAACATTAAATATATGCATACTTATCATTCTTAGAATAGTAACTTCACATAAATATTATCATACTTCTATTGTAGCATATCACGCAACATATACAAGTCCTTTTTAAGGAGCAAATTCATAATTCAAAACAGCACAAGTCGTGTAGTGCTAAGTGTTAAGTGCTAACAATTACAAAATCCACAAATCCCTCCTGAAACATACATTTTGTCTGTTATGAAAATATGAGTATTGTCACCAGAGTAGCATCAGTCGACATAATTGGAGAATATCATTTATATAATAAGCATTGCTCCTTATACCATAAACTGCAAACTCATACTTCATTTGTTTATAAAATGTTTGTCTGAAAAATGCTTGTAACCGCAGTCCAAAACAATCTCAAAGACACAATCCTTTTCCACATAAAACAATGCTCCAATCTTAAAACACTAGAATCAATCTACGCAACAATGTTCAAAACTAATTTCAACCAAGATTGTTTCCTTATGAACCAATTCATTACGGCTTCTTCTTCATTCTCTTCTTCACACATTAACTTCGCAACTTCGACTTTCACACACATCACTAAACCAAACACTTTTGTTTACAATGCACTCATTAAAGCCTGCGTTCATTCCCATTCATCAAACCAAGCATTACTACATTACATCCATATGCTCCGAAACTGTGTCTTACCGTCGAGTTATTCATTTTCGTCTTTGGTTAAAGCCTGCACGCTGTTAACAGATTCTGTTAACGGTAAAATACTTCATGGACACGTGTGGAAATACGGTTTTGATTCACATGTCTTTGTTCAAACAACTCTGGTGGAGTTTTATTCGAGTTTAGGTTATGTGTGTGACGCGAAAAAGGTGTTTGATGAAATGTCTGAGAGAGATGTTTATGCTTGGACGACGATGATTTCAGTGTGTGTGAGGAATAATGATGTGGAATCTGCAGCGAAACTGTTTGATGAAATGCCTGAAGGAAAAAACACTGCCACGTGGAATGCAGTGATTGATGGGTATGCGAAATTGGGGAACATTGAGCGTGTTGAGATTTTGTTTAAAGAAATTCCTTTGAAGGATATAATTTCGTGGACAACTTTGATGAGTTGTTATTCAAAGAACAAGAGATATGGTGAAGTGGTGAAGCTTTTTAATGAAATGGTGAATGAGGGAAATGTGGTTCCTGATGAAGTTGCTATAACAACTGTTATTTCGGCTTGTGCTCATTTAGGTGCACTTGGGTTTGGAAAAGAGGTACATTTTTATTTGATGGTGAATGGGTTTGGTATTGATGTTTATATTGGATCTGCGTTGATTGATATGTATGCAAAATGTGGAAGTGTCGAAAAATCGCTTTTGGTGTTTTATAAATTGCAAGAGAAGAATTTGTTTTGTTGGAATTCAATGATTGATGGACTTGCTGCACATGGCTATGCAAAAGAAGCGCTAAGGATGTTTGAGGAAATGGAGAGGGAACGAATAAGGCCAAATAGAGTCACGTTTGTTAGTGTTTTAACTGCTTGTACTCATGCGGGGTTTATCCAAGAGGGTCGCCGTTTGTTTGTGAGTATGATTGAGGATTATTGTATCAGTCCTCAAGTTGAACATTATGGATGCATGGTTGATTTATTGAGCAAAGGTGGTTTGCTTGAGGATGCGTTGGAGATGATTAGAGGAATGGAGTTTGAGCCGAACAGTTTCATTTGGGGGGCCTTGTTGAATGGGTGTAAGGTTCATAGAAACTTGGAAATTGCTCACGTCGCAGTTCAGAATCTGATGGTTCTGGAGCCAAGTAACAGCGGGCATTATAATCTCCTTCTTAATATGTATGCTGAAGTGAATAGGTGGAGTGACGTTGCGAAGATCCGGACTGAGATGAAGGATTTGGGTGTAGAGAAGAGATGTCCGGGGTCTAGCTGGATTGAAATCAACAAGGAAATTCATGTTTTTGCGGCTTCTGATAAATTTCACCCATCTTCTGGTCAGGTTCACTCCCTGTTAGTTGAACTGGATGAGCAGCTGAGGCTTGCTGGCTTTGCACCTGAAATGGGGTCTGTTCTTTATTGACTCTGTCTCTACAAATTGGAGTGTCATTAGAAGGATGATTGTGTTTATTAAACTAGTGTTGAACTTATGATGTAAATTATGCGGTACATAGCTGAACAGTCGAAGACAAACCTTGATAAGCTCTTGCAAGGTATGACTCCTTTTTACCTAGTCAATTTTTAATGTCATTTGACTGCTGAACCAACAAGTTAAAAATTAGATGATTGGTAATGAACTATATACAGGGATAATAAGGTTCTCATTTGATACATCTTTTTTCTTCTTTATATCTTTGGTTATTGTGTTTCATAGTGAGTCACTGGCTTGGTGTTTTTAGCTATTAGCCTCCCTAGTTTATCTTTGGCTTTGTTTCTTTGAATATTGGGCTCTTCCTGATGGTAAATCTCTGGCTTTGTCACTCTTTGGAGCAATGGCATGACAATAGATCGTAGAATCTATTTTTTAACATTGTCTTTTAAAGTATGCTGAACTTGTTTTTATGTACCACTTTTATGTTGCTTAACAGGAATTTGAGAAGTAATGTCTCTAGGAAGGTACTTTGACTATTGAAAGAAATTGATCTGACTCTCAATAATCTCAACATTTGGGTTGAGAAGTACTCTTTGGCATTGGAACAGAAAAGGAAGAGTATTTGGAAGATCTAGATTCTAAAGGTTGTTGAGGTACAAATGCATTGCATCTTGAGCTTATCAATATAGGTTGCAGAAACATTTTTTTCTCATCATCCAAATCTCTCAGAAAATTCATAATTGTTTGTTTCATCTCAGATTTAGCTTTCTTTCTAATATCACAGTAGTTGGGTTTATAATCAGTTAGTGCATTTCAAGAGAACCATAATAAATTTAGTTTATAAGGCTCTTTCACGCAATAACCATGGTTCTTTCATCGTTGCGTATATATTAGACTGCAAGAGTGCTCTACAACTGAATTTTTTTTCTTTCTTATCACTCTGTAGATGTTTTAGGCATAAATTATATCTTCTTTCTCGTTGTATCCAGAGGTGTCAATGTTAGGGGACCTTAAAATTTGTGCCCCAGTCCAAATTTTAAGGGGGTCCAAAAAACCATAAGGATAAAGGGTCCCATTTCACATAGGCTCCCGAAAGTAGAAAGCCCGGTAAATTTTAAATTGGACCCAGACCCCACGAAATATGAGCCTCAATAAAGGGGGCTTTTCAATTTTTGACTTCAGAGATAACTTTAGTTGTATCCTATTTTTGCTTTAATAATTTTTTTCTTCATGACAGCTCTGGTGTTTGAGAAGAGAGTAGGGCGCGATAAGAAACCATCAAAGTTATTTTCCTATTGTTTTACATGTATATGATAATCATCATTAGAGACTTATTCTAACTACATCCAATGACACAAGGTATACTTTCTAAAACACGCAACAATGATGAAGTTATGCTATTTGTGTTATCATATTATTTTAAACATCTTTATCGAAGAAAAAAAAAATTTAAACATCAATTTCTCTTCTTATATACACTTTGTTTGGTCTCTCAACCTTCCTTGTACTCTGATTCTTTTAATTTCTATAGTTGAGCCTATTTTATTTGGAGTGGAGAACTTTTGCATTGTGATATTTGTCAAACAAACTGGATTGGGACAGGTTTTTCACTTGTGAGAGTTCCCATATTTTATATTCATGAGATTATAATACATTAGTTTGTCTACCTCAATTTCACTAGTTTTCTCTTTCAATGTGTTAGTTCCCTAAATGGAGAAATCCGTGAAGGATGAACTTGTATGGACAGAGGCATGAGCGGAGAAAGAGTCACGCAAAAGACGAGGCCATCTTATGAGCAGAGAAAAGCAAGGCAAAGATTTGGGAACTTGGATATAGAGAAGAAGCTAGCTAGGTAAGGCAACTCTAAAGAAAACATATGTACATAGAACAAAGGTCTTGTACCGAGGGAGTAATTAAAAGAGTTTGCATTAGAGGTTCCTTAAAACAACTTCTACTCTACAATATTTCTCCAAATCCTACCAGGACTCCACAATTAAGCATTCTTGAGAGATAGTCATATTAAGATGGGTGACTTTCTGAAAAATCCTTGCGTTGAATCTCATCCCAAATCTTTCAACTTACGAAAAAAGATGGAAAAAATCTTCTACACTGGGCGAACCTACATTAACACATTAACACTAGGCGAATCTATGTGTTGTAAATTCAGATGCAGCATGTAACTTCCTTTGTAAATTATCTTATGCTTAGTAAACTATTTCGCAATAAATTACACAATTTAGATAAATAAATATGAACAAATGTTAATAAAAAGATGTGCTACAGTTTTTACTCTTGAAAAAGCAATCTCAAGTTATTGAGTGTTATTAACACTAAGGTACCTTTAAAAACTTACTCCTCTGTTCCTTATTATAAAATCTTTTGGGAACATTTATTTGTCCCTAAATATAAGACCTTTGCAAATTTCTAAATAAACTTTATTTGTTTTCCAATATAACATCTTCTAATTTTCGGTTAGACTCTTTAGTCAACATAATTGGGTAGCTATGAAGCCCAAATACTTCAAAATAGGTGACGTACCGTATCTTCTGCATATCTTGCACCAATACCTGCCCGATACTTCCCGATACGTATCGGAAGAGTATCAGATAATATAAATTTTATTTTTTCTATATTATTTTGATTTATGTTTTTTCTTTAAAAAGTAAGAAAAAAACATTATATTACTATAACACTAACAATGTTCTTTTTGGATATAGTATAACATTAATGATGCTCTTTTTGGGATAATATTGTTTATGTAATTGACTAATCATCACTCTCTTAATCATTAATATTACTTATATTTATGTTGATATGCTACGGGCCTATGACTGATATCTTGTGTTTGTTAATATATTTGCATATTTAAAAAAATTGTTATAATTATACTGTACATTTAATTATATAATTTTTTTTATTAACATATCTCGGCCGTATCGTATCTTGATTTTTGAAAATTTTCCAGATCGGCGTATTGGTGCCGTATCGTATCTTGTATCCGAGCTTCATAGTTGGGTAGTGATCTGAAGCAGGCACCACAAATTTTCTAGAATAGCATTTGCAAACATATTAAGCAAATATTCACTTGCTGAGGTAGGATCTAATTTTTCTTCTACAGTTCATATTGTGACAAGATTTTTAAACTAAGTAAACGAATAACCTTCTATATGCACATTTGTTAATCTTGGTTGGGCAACGACTAATTTGAAACCATTGATGAGTCACAAAGCTCTTTCAGATATACCTTTCTTGTCAATAGTGGACAAAATGTTTTATTGTCATAGCAAGTTCCATGAGTCTCGTCTCCTACCACTTCTCGGAAATCTATAAAAATCGGTTAAATGCCAATTTCCATGAATTACATCTTCCACTTCAACATTAATATGATTTGTAGAAAAAATAGCAACAAATAAAAAAAAGGTGCTCACCACCACTATGACCAACACAATCAACAAAAACAAGAGTCATAACCCAACAAATAATGTAACTCTTCCAAAAAAGGGTGAAATGCATTTTGTTCTTTTCTTTTGTCCATCATATATTTGTACATTAAACTAAGTTTATTTTCTCAAAATGTCATATTTTATGGATCTTATTGGTTTTTAGTTCTAGATTGTATTGAAACTTGGTTTTATTTTCTTTGTATAGTTTACTTTGGATGCAATGCAAGTTCATATTGTTGTATAGTTGTATTTTGAATTAATTTCTAGGAAGTTTGTTATATGAAGTGTTATGGTTTGTATGACATTGGAGTAAGTTATGCTGTTCAAAAGAATGTATGGTGTGTGACATAATATGTATTAATGTGAATGTATAATTACTAACGACAGGTTTTAGGTGATATAGTATAGTATTAGAATGAGATATGAATGTTTTCATTCAGTGGGTCAATATAAATGGTTTAGAATGTACCACTTAGGTCTCTGTCGAAATATTTTTTTGTTTGGATTTTAGAGTGGCGAGGAAACTTGTGATATTGAATTTGAATTGGCTGCAGAACAATAGTGAATGAAATCTGGTGAGAAGTAATTTTGTTAACTACTCCTGCATCTTTGGTATAAATTACATAGTTAGATTAATTTATAAGTTAGGTTGTAATCTGGTATGTTGTAGATTAGTCTGCAGTTAACGTCATTCCTATTTTCAGTTGATATTACTCACTTACTTTTAACACATTTCATATATTTAAGTCATTCCTCGTGTGTGTATTTATATTTTTTGGTACATCTTTATTTATATTTTTTACCAATGGAAATTTTGCTAATGAAATACAACACCTTGCATTGTTGTTATTGTTACTGATTAATTTTAACGAGAAACTATGCTTTGCAAATTAATTTTAAATTAATTAGATGTACATTTAAGAAACAAAAAGTTTATTTTTTCTAATTAATTTCATTTTAACAAGTTGTTTGATACATTTCAGGTGAATTGCTTTAAACATTTCATTTTTACCTTTCATACTTTAACCTTTCTCTTGCCCGGTGTGATATTTCTCATATTCAAACACATCAATAGCGTGTCATATTATATTTTTTGTCCAAACCAAAATTCCGTTATGACAAGCATTGTTTTCTAGAGATGGAAGCTTCGACGCTACAGTTGTCGACCAAAACGTCAATATTTTCTTTATCGAATTCAATTTGTATACTTTATTATGCTCACCTGAGATTTTACATTTGCAATTAATATTTTCCACAATGTTATTCATTACGATTACAGTAGTCAACAACATCAATCTTCTTATTCCCAGTTTTTCCCAACGGATCAACTTTATTTTACAATGTGGTGATCAGTAACTTAATCTCTTTATTGGCTTTCTGATGTACCACAATTTCCCAATGCTGTTTTCAACGGGATTTTTTTTTTTGTTTAGTATCTTGATCTTCCTTTTAACTTCACTCACTCAAATCCCTTCGTTTACGATTTATAATTTTCCTAAAAGATCAAGATATTATGAAGACATTATGTTATAGTTAGTTGGTGGCCTTGAGCATGGTCAAAATGAGGGACCGTTCAGAGGCTCATATATAAATGGCACCAAATTTTGTTATTAATAAGTCTATTTAATTTTTTTTTACTACATATAGCTAAATGAATAAATATGAATATGTAAATTTAGATATATCTATTATATATTGAGTATACATAAAGCATAGAATATAATCAATCCATAATTAAAAAAATAATAATAGTGATTAATAATAATAATAATAATAATAATAATAATAATGAAAACAATAAATATTTTGTTAAAGATAGGGAATGTAGAATAAAATATATAAATATCCAGAGGCACAATGAATTTTTCAAAATAGTATATGTTAATAGTTAGAGAGTAAAAAATTTTACCGATGTAATTGTAAAATGATTTTTTTATTTTTACAACATGTGAAAAAAAAAGAAAGGAAAAGAAGAAAATATAAATGAATAGATTTTTTTTGTTAAGGGAATACAAATACAACATATAATTTAAAGTTATCCATAAAATAATATAACATTACAAGTTATATGAGATTATTTTAAAAAAAATCAGTTATTTGATGGCTAATAGATACATAATACATAAATCTAGTAGGGGTTAAAATTTACAATTCTTTTTTTTTTTTACAAGATTTACAATTACTTCTTATTACAATATATATATATTTTTTTTTTTTTTTTAAAAGCTAAAATGAAATATATTACTACATGAAAGTGTGCTTCCTAGTACAAGGCGTACCAAGGAAGAAACACAAGGTCTGAACAATATTTACAAGGGAAAATGAAAAGATATAGAAAAAAGAAAGAAACTATTAACCTATGCCCAACATGGTGAACGGACTAAGCCACCAACCATGTAAATTGAGGGGAAGAGTTACATACTTCGCCTTCAACCACATATAGGAGATGGACTTAATCCTATCAACCACCTGAAAAATGGGGCATTCTTTGCCATTGAATAATCTATTGTTTCTTTCCTTTCAAATTTCCCACACTGTTGCAAACCAAATAACCTGTAATATTGAGCGTCTCCTCCTCGCAATACCACCACAAAAGCCGAACTGATGAAAATGATCGGACACATAAAATGGGTTGGCCACTGAGATGCCAATCCACCTATAAAGTGAGTGCCAAAAAGTACCAAAAAAATTACAATGAAGAAATAAGTGATAAGACGTTTCGACAGTGCCGCATCCTGCCACACACAACCTGGAATCAAAGTGAATCACACCTCGCCGGAGTAGATTGTCCTTGGTAGGCAATCTGTCCCGAAACAAATATATATATATATATATATATAATAAA
>Ga0228710_1001632_pt1 | contig 34113 bp, 14 predicted proteins | sample MedpolnodulmetaG_FD_177995 | JGI IMG/M metagenome (GOLD analysis project Ga0228710, IMG submission 177995) | Root nodule microbial communities from Medicago polymorpha collected in Santa Monica, California, United States - pink nodules | ecosystem: Host-associated > Plants > Roots > Nodule... | reverse complement strand
GTTGCCCTTGTTGAAATCTGTACTGGAGCATGATACTCATGTAAGGTAACGGTAGCATCTCATGCTAGTCTTTGTAAGTGAATGCCATCTTCTGGACAATCTTCTTGTTTTTTGTTTGCGGCTTTGACGGCTAAGATGCCCCAGTATGCGAGAGATCTCATCGGGAATCTCTTCATTCATGTCTTCTTCAGCTTCGGACACAGAGAACTCAAAGTTGGAAGAGAGTACATGGATATTGTGTTCAACGGGTTTATTAATGCATGATTTGATTATTGATTTTGACAAGTAAGTAAAATTTATGATTATGCAGATATTTGAGAATGATTAAAGAAGAAATTTTGGTTTTTTGTATTACCATTTTTCCAGAACAAGCACAAAATAAAGAAACAAAGTCGGGATCAAAACGACCTTTTTATTAATGATGACCAAACTTAAAGCAAAAAGCCCTACACAAGTTCACTTTCGTCTCGAGCGGGACGAAAGGATTTTTTTCGAAAAGCAGTAAACAACAAAGACATTATTTGAAAAGATGAGTAGTAGAAGGAAAATCAAAAGCGACCCAATTGCGGCTATCCACTCCATCTGAATTCAATCTAAGAAAAGCAAGATTTTGGCTTCAGTCAGCTTCTGGACTTCAGTCTTCAAAGAGAGACAGTGCTCGATGTCATGGTCGGGTGCTCCTTGATGGAAGGCACATGAGAGGTCAGGTTGATACCAAACCGGCATTATATTAGGCACCCGAGGAGGCGCTCTGTTCTTGACAAGGTTCTCCTGGAGCAGGATGGAAAGTAGCTCTGCATATGTCATTGGGATTGGGTAAAACTGCATCCTTGGAGCCTGTTGTCGAGGCTGCTGTTGATGTTGGCATTTGGGCCCTTGCTGGAACTGCGGCTGATTCTGCGAAGCTACCAATGAAGCCACCAGGGTATTCAGTCTCTCTAACTCGGTATGGAGTGTTGTTACCTCTTCACGAATGCTCGTGGATTTCTTGTTCAAACTTATATGTTCTCTCTTTTTGTTTGCACGAGTGTTGTAGGTATGAGTTAGCTTTGAACGAGGATAGTCGGACCACTTTTGAAACAGGATGACCTTTAATGGAATAGAAAGAAATTCGTGAGACTCGGAATCGAGACTATGAGATGCAAGATGCTATGCAAAAGTAGACACATTTTTTTATTTATCGAAGGACTCGTCAAAGTAATTGAAAACAGAAGCTAGGAAATAACATAAAAGAAAGTAACAAGCCCGGAAGACTCTCAAGCCTTTGAAGGAGGATCAATCAGAATCCGAATGTGGGCCGATGAAAAAAAATCTATGTACTCTTTCATGCGTCATCTCGGCCAACTAGTACTAGAATTCTTCCACAGTTTCAAGGAGTATCGGCAGTGATGGTGCCGGAGCAGTGTTGCAGCTCTATCAATGACCCATTCAGTGTAGGAACTAATGGACGGAGCTTGATCTCTTTCCCAACTGGATCCTCTCTTTTCTACGGATGGCATGTCAAGCTTGTATGAAATCTCCCCTCCCATTTGTGCAATCATCATGGTTGAGATAGAATATGCTGAATAAGTCAAGGTATAAAGGCTTGGTCTTGACCGGGTACCCGAGCTGTTGTTAGGCAAGGATGGGATTGGAGCTAATTCCTCCTTGTATACCGATAAGGGGTATGTTAGAGAAGTCACCACAGTGGATAATGACGGTTCCGGTATCACTGGCTGCGTTGTACCAAACTATGTTGGCCGAGGTAAGGGACATGATTCTTTGGGACCATGGGAGCTTTTTAGGATTTTTAATGAAGGGTTGAGTTCGAGGTAGAGGAGAGGTAAACCATTTGTAAAGTAATGGTGCACAACAAAGGATAGTTCTGCGTTCGGCTAGGGTTCGATCATGGATGGAATGGTAAGTGTCAGCAAGTAATGGAAGGACGGGGTTTTTGGTGAGGAAGATTTTGATGACATTGATATCACAAAAATTGTCAATGTTTGGGAAAAGTAATAGTCCATATATGAGTAAGGCTAAGATGGTGTGAAAGGCTTCATTATTGGCTAGTTCGGCGAAAAGGGAGGCTTTTTGGAAAAGGAAATGGGAACCAATGATAGAGTGGGTCATAGAATTGGACCAAGGTCAGATTATTCTTCAAGAGTGGGAACCAATATGTAATCTGGAAATAAGAAGCAATGATAGAGTGGGTCATAGAATTGGACCAAGGTATTGAGGACCCCTTCTTCAACCTTTGTTTGGAGGATGCTAAGTAGTCTCCCATGGTGAGCTTGAAAGTCCTTTGGACTGGTTACTCTGGATCCTAGCTCCCTTAGTTTCAACAAATCAGGTTTCTTGAAAGTGTACTTCTTAATACTCCTCGTTTTAGAACTCATCTCTTTATTTACAAAAACTGATCTAAGTCCTTCGATAATTTAATGAATGGAAAAAATATTGATGGATGAATGCATGTATGCATGATTATGTTAAAGAACATGGTGTGGTTTAAGTCCATATGTTGGAGTTAAAGGGTACATACGCCATTTGGTAAGGACTATGGTTTCAAATGTACCTGTATCATGAGTTCTACCAAGTTTCCAAATTCCAACCCCCTTTTGAATATATCGATGCATAGGACTGCTCCTATTCCAATAACATCCACAAGGAAGTCTAGTTTGAGTGTAGTATCGCGTATCAACTAAATTCAAGACTGCTCTTAGTTTAGCCACCGCACTGCGTCCTAAAAAGACCAAGATGGGTTAAGGGTGATCAAAAGGTTCTCAACGTTTGACGGACTTCAAAAATAATAATGTCAATCACGACTGCTCATGGTGACATAGTATTACTTTGAGAGACCTCCGTTGAGTGGGGTTATATCACATGCACACATAGCACATGACCACTCTTGGTATGGCACTATGATTGTACTCCGTCCTATATTATATTTCACTCAAGCCCGGGTGTAGGACATATTATCTCACCACTCACGTTTAAAAGAATGAAGAAAGAAGAAGGAAGGAGACATATATACACGTATTTTCATCTTTTATTTTTTTGATTTTAAGGAAATTATAGCACAAAGAATTAAATAAAGCCAAGTTAGGCTCAACCCTCTTAGGGGGTCCCCAATGAAGTCGTCATTTCTGTTGTGTCATTTTTCGGAGGTCAAGCTATTTTATTAGCATAGACTCACTATTTTATTTCACGACTGAACTTTTAATTTTTTCAAAAGAAAGTGGAAAAAGGTTCAAATACCACATATTTAAAGATTAAGGGTTCAGGGGTTAGTTATATTTAGGGAAGGTGTTAGCACCCTAATTATCCATAGTATTCAATGGGAACCTCTTGATTTTATTTAATTAATTGTGTTATAAACTTGCTTGTTTAAAAATGGAATTTAAAGTGATAAAAAGAAAAAAAGAGACCTATTTTATCTGCATTTTTTATTGATTTGGAAGGACTAGGTCTTTTGCCTACGTACCCGTGAGGGATCAAAACCTCGTAGTTCGGGGTAAAAATTGACGTTTGATTTGTTATATGTTTTTTTATTAGTTTTTAAAAAGGTTTTAAAATAAAAGGCCAAGTGGCAAATATAATTGGTTTGTTTTTTTATATTAAAAGAAAGATGACTCAAAATATGATTAAATGGATTGAAATTTGATTAAGAAAGTATAATAAAAAGGGATCACTTGATTGTAAATCAAGGTTTATTATGAAATTTTTTTGTGATTTTTGTTATTTGAATGTTTTTGTTGTTTTTAAATGTTAAATGAAAATTAAACTAATGGAGCAATAAAAATAAAAGTGCGTGGATTTTTGTAATGACGTTGGATCACCACAAAATCCCTAATCTAATTTTTTTGCATTTTTGGATATATATAAAGCGGTAAAGAAATAAAAGGACACACACGCACACTTTTCTTATTTATACTGTTTACATTGAACCTAGATACATTCTAATTGCTGGAAAATAAATGACGATAATTAAAATGCTAAATGATAGAAATAAAATGAAACACAAAAAATGCTAAAAAGTAAGAAAATAAAAGAAACTAAGAGAGAGGGACAACCGAAGGGACAAAATTTCGAAGGGACTTTTCCGAAGGGACAGAAAAAGAGGGAGAAGAAAAGAATGGCTCGTCAACACAAGCTAAATGAGGGAGAAAAGAGAAAAGTTTTTGACAACTCAAGAGAACTTTTGGTGTGTCTTGAAGTATGGAATGAGGGCTTTATTTATAGGTGAGGAGGTTGATGAAAATGGAAAAATCGTTTAATGGTTTTTGATAGACAATTATGATGAATTTTGAAAAAGGAATGTTAAAGTTGACACTTGACTTGAAATTTTTTGGACCTTGCACATATTTTTTTTGTGACCTATTAGACATTAACACTATTATTTTTGGACATTTTTGGACAATTAGAAAAAACTAAAATAAAAGTGATTAAAGTAAAAGAAGAAAAAAGACTCATTAAAAATAAAAATTAAAACTAAAATTAAAATTAAAAATAAAAGAGAATTAATAAAAGATGGAATTTTAAAAGATAAAAGTAAATAAAAAAAATACAGATAAAGAGAGAAGAGGGTCCGACTCGGAACCAAACATGATGTATTTTAAAATACCTTTATGTCGAATTTTTCTTTGAAAAGTCAGAGAATATTCCGGATCAGAGGGTGTATAAATGTAGGATGTTAGGTCAAAAATTGGGGTATGACAGCGTGGTACGAATTAAAACTTCGAAGTCCTGTTTTGAAAAATAATTAATTCTTACTTGGAAAAAGTGATTTTTAGTAGAAAATCAATTTAAAGGTACCGTCGGCTTTCGTATCCTCATTATCGGATTTTAAGCTTATAACTGCGAGCTTTCACGTGCACAATTACAATTCTAAAATCTCCTTTTGAAAATATGAATTTTCTAAATTAATTCAAAAAGCACTTTTACTGTATTTAAAAATTAATTTCCGAATTTTCTAAAGTCAGTTACCTTTTTCTCTCTTTCGATGCAAAAGAGGTATCACGGTGTTTCTACATTTATAGTAAACTTTTAATTTGAAAAAACAGAATTTATTTGAGCATCATTGGTGTGACGGTCCACACCTTTCGGACTCAAAATAAACTACTCAAACATGATAAAATAATATTCCAAACCCATTTTTTAATGAATTCATATTAAAGAGAAGTAAGAGAAATAAACCTGTGATTGATGGATATCTAAATAAAAGGAATAGGCCAGAAAGCAATTCTAAGCAATTAAAATCCGAATGGAACAGCGGCAGAAGAAATAATATGAAAAACAAAAACAATATTCTCTCTCAAAAAAAAAAAAAAAACAATATTCTTTGATTGGAATTAAAACGGAGGTAATAAGCATTTGGAATGATAACAGCAAAAGAAATTAATAGGGATTGAGATTGAATAGACACATCAATGGAAACTAACAAGAATTGAAATTAACTAAATAATCTTAGGTTTTTTCTGACAAAACCCTAGGTTTGAGCGCTAAATTGCATAGCTTTTAGAATGATAAAATGACAAGTATACTCTTCAACCAAGATGTATATATTAAGATGATTACATGAAACTTATTCTCTCTCATAACATAACTTCTTCTATCTCTGTGTATCTTCTCGTAACTAGAGCTTCTTCTATCTCTCTCTCATAGCCAAAGCTCATTCTTCCTTTTCTCCAAACCCATTTCCAATATTCCCTTCACAAACCCAGACTCTCTCCCTCTATCTGGTCATTGCAAAGTACATCCCATAAACTTTAAGAAGACAATTTGTTTCTTCCATAATGTTGTTGACGCCACTTATTTGAATAAGCTCAATCTTGAACCATGCACACAAAATCTCTTTTTGCAAATTTATGTTCATGTTTATGTTCAAAATCTTACTTGTGCACTTTTCATCTCATGAAAGGTATGATTAGCCTTTGAATGTTGTGTGTTTATGGTTTTTTCTATCACTTGAATTTGTTTCTGCAATAGTGTTGTCGATGCCTCTTATTTGAATAAACTCAGTCTTGAACCATGCTCTCAAAATCTTCTTTTGCAAATTTATGTTCAAGCTTATGTTGCTTCTATTATATATGTGTAGTTTTCATCTTATTTGTGCACTTTTTATCTCATGAAAGGTATGATTAGCTTTTGAATGCTATTTGTTTACGGTTTTTTCTATCACTTGAATTTGTTTCTGCCATAGTGTTGTTGATGTCACTTATTTGAATAAACTCAGTCTTGAACACATGCTCTCAAAATATCCTTTTCCAAATTTATGTTCAAGTTTATGTTGTTTTTATTATATATGTGTGTGTTTCATCTTATTTGTGCACTTTTCATCTCATGTTAATAGTTCAAGATAATATTGGTCCAGAGATTGACAAAGGTGTTAGGAGGGACTTGATTAACCTGCGAACCTCTCACATGGAGTATGACATATGCTTTGTAAGTTGTTCCTAATTCATGGAGACAATTGAAACTGCAACAAGCAAATCAACTGGAAAAAGGCTAGTTGGGAGTTTGGAAGGGCTAGATCAATTAATATTGAGGCTGGAGAAATTTCTGCAACTAAAGAGGCAAAAATGGTTTGTTTGAAGATTAAGGATTTGAAGTGGATCAAGCCAACAAGCTTGGGTGGTGTGATATATGTGGTGCCTATGTTCTACTCCTTTATTGCTTATGTTTCAATTGAGATCCGCAACTTTTCGCCATTGTGTATCTCAAAGAGAGACTATAGTTTTAGGTCTAGAAAACCTCTAATATGTGCAAATTTTAATGACAAGTGTAGGTATGATCCAAAAATTACAAGTGCTCTAAAAAAATAAGAGAAAAAATTATATTGTATTTTTATTTGTAAATATGTAGTCGAATAGGCCGAGGAGTTAAACTAAAGTAGAGGGAGAAGATAAAGTATTGAGGACGACACTTGTTTTTTTGACTTTTAGAAGTTCCTGATAACACATGGAAATGACCAAAAAATCTAGCGGTAGTTAACTACCGTCAGTTTTCTAGTTATAAGTCAGCGGTAGTTAACTACCGCTGAGAGTATTTTAGACATTTCCATGTGTTATTAGGAACTTCTGGAAGTCAGAAAAACAATTTTCATAATAGACCTCACATCTATAAAAATTAGACCCAAAAAGAGGTCATAGCATGTTGGAAAAAATATTTAAATAAAGAAAAAGAACATAATCCTGCGAGTCAAACCTAAAACCACAAGAATATCAAAACTGAGTTAACCCGCTGCGTCATGTCTTAATGTCCAACATTATTAGTATATGTTCATACTTTACATGCATTATATATAAAAATAATAAATAAAAATTTGGGCTTCAAAATTTTGGAGATCCAACTCTATAGAGCTATTTACACCTCCTCAAGAACGACCTTGAACCTTACTTACTAATACTATTATCCATTTATGAATTTTTTCTTTTCTTTTTTTCCTTAAAAAAATTGCAACTATTTGTTTTCTTTAACTTCGACGCCTCCAGACTGCCATTACGAAGAGACGACGACAAAAATAAAAAATTATGTAACTAGTGATCAAATTAAAATAGTATTTATTAATTTACAAAGAATTGGCACTTACAGACAAAAAATATTTGTTTAATTAACCTTGTTTATTAGTTATTATTCATGCCATGATCGAGAGAGTGGGATTAGTTCATTAGATTAATTCTAACATGCACCGCCACTTTTAATTGTGGATTATGAAACTACTTTAAAAAGAAAAAAAAATTAGTATAAATTACAGTAGCTAGTTTCTATAAAAATATATTAATTGGTAAATTACTTCATAAAAAAATTAGTGTAGGAAACAATTGCAGTTGGAATAAATGGCGGATAGACTTTTCTGCTCACACCTTGTGATTACTCTAGTTCGGAATTTTGCAATTGATGGTTATATTTCGTCGTAAATCTTCAATTAATTTGATGATTTCTTTTACCTTGAAGTTGTTGAAAATTCACATAAATAAATGAAAAAGTTTGGATTCGAGCCTCGATCACGATGTCTGACCAAACAGTTTTAACATATTTTAACTGTTGAGCTAAAATTCATGAACTACTCTTAATTTAAATTTTGTTTCCTTAAAAAAGTGATTAAAGAGTTTATAATTGTAATTACTTTGTATTCATAGGTAAGATAGTGAGACCACCCGTGATAAAAGTTGAGTGAATATGAAGTGGGTCGGCAATGGTGCGGTAATGGCGTGAACGTGAAGGGTAGGAGAGATTCACGACAGACACCACCCAATAAGATAGAAGTGAGAACTCCAATAAAGGGTTTAGTGTGTAGGGTCCCTTTAACTATATTCCAATACAACAAATAGTCCAAAGTAGCAACCACACTAACCCAATTACCTACCCTTCTCAACTTTTTCACAAACCTACATTTTATCAAACAAACAAAATTAAATCATTAGTTTTCCCTTCACACTTGAAAATGGATTTTATAAGGACAAAGATTGTTGCAATGTTGGACTTAATATAAAAACAATTGCACTCACATGCATCAATGCACCTAATAGAATGTCAGAGTATGAATATTTTCGTGAGCATAATTCAATTTGTAGGAATATTACATGTAATATACAAAGATTGATGTTCGAACATCAGACTTCTCACTCAATCATCTTATAAGAAAAAAGAATTAGAATATGAATCGTTTGAACATCATCTAACAACTAACGACCGAAAATTGTTGAATTGTACCCTAAATGCCATCTTATGAGCATACTATGTGATCTTCAATATATCAAAGTCATTATGTGAGTCATGTTATAACTTTTTAATGACTTGAATCAACGAGGGAAACAAATTCCTAACCATAGTGGCTCGTACTTGAATTCTTTATAGTTTCAATATAATGATGCAGTAAGATAATAGTATAATACTACAATGTGGCACCATACTGGCCGTAGAGGGTCCAAACACACAGTGGCTCCCCTCTTTCCATGTTCATTGCATAATGTTTGTCTCTCTTTTGATATTATGCAAAAGACAAATCTTTTTATGTATAGTTAAAAATGCATGTGACGTAGCATTTTTCTTTACATTTGGCATTGGGTTACGAACTAAAAACTTGTGTGCACTATAAGGTTAAGAAAATGACATTTGAAATAGTTGGGTGATCATGTGCAGTTAATAATATTTCACAGTAATGTAAGTCATGTCATGTGACGGCTGGAGTCAAGATTCTCTTCATTTATAATTGTCTTAATTTCCTCTATTTGAAGAGATACAAGAAATCTTGGAAAAAGTATAAAGTAATTAATAATGGTGGAACTCATTTAATTAAAATATACACTATCTCTTTTTTGTGTTTATCTCTCTCCAAATTGTATCCTCAATTTATTTTAACAAATGGAGATGATCTTAACTCGTTAACAAGTGACTATGAAGTATCAATATTTCATGTGTGTTACCACAATTCTCAGAAATCGTGGTTGAGCCTAACAAACCCCACAAAACCGACTTGTGAGGTGAGGATTGTCCTCACTTATAAACACATTGTCAAATCATCTATTAACTGATGTGAGACTCTTAACACACTCTCTCACGACCAACACTATTGGGCTTGGATCGTGGACATAAATGGTGGGTGGCCCGATAGAGAAAATCTGATCGCATGTGGCTCAATGGATCTTGAAGAGACTCTGATACGATCTTAGAAATTGTGGTTGTGCCTAACACAACCCCACAAAGCCGGCTTGTGAGGTAAGGATTGCCCCCACTTATAAACACATTGCCAGACTATCTCATATCCGATGTGGGACTCTTAACAACAATGTCAATACCCTCATCTGCATATGTCCAATATTTCATGTTAGATATTAACTTGAACAACTTTGCGTGTGTGTTTGATTTTGAAGAGAAGTTTGAAAGGAAATAATTGGTAAAAAATGGCAAAAAATATAAGAAATAGATGCACTTGATGTATTACTTGGTATAAGTGAAATAAAAGAGAAAAATATATTATTTTAAAATATATATATATATCCTTGAGTTGAAGACAAAAATAAGCAACTTATATTTTAAAATACCAAAGGCATAAGACTTTTTTCCTATTTTTCATCTCACTTTGGTAGAGTAAGAATAAAGGTACGAGACCCACCATTTATTATCTTCTCTTCTTAATTTCTCTGTTTTTTTTCCAAATAAAAGAAGTTTTCGACTAAAGAGTTAGATAACTCAATTCTTTAGAGTTGAGACATAAGGAGTTGAATGTCACGTGTTCAAACCTCTCTCTCAAATGATAAGTGTATGTTTGATTTCAATTTTAGACAAACCAAAATTGATTCTGCAAGTGTGGAATTTAATTGAAATGTTTGGTTGCTCATGAGTAGAATAATTTTAGTCGTTAGAGTTAATTTCATGTGAAGCTAGAAATTGGAGTTTTTGCTTCTATAATTGATTTTAACATAATTGGTTTTGACGCGGCAAAAAATTATTTTGAATGAATTGATTTTGTAAAATTGATTTACCTAGTAAGTTGAATGTAAAATGGTTTATATCTCGATACACTTAAGTAAAACTTAAAAGTGATTTGAACAATAAATTTTAGTGAAAAAAAAATCATGTTTAACTCAAATACTGCAAAATCTAGCTAGTTAGAATCAATTTTATAGGCAAAATCATTAACCAAATATTTTTAAACTTTCTGAATCACTTCTCGCTACTCCAAACACAGAACCAACTATATTTTTTATTTTTATTATCCAACTCATGTTTAAATAAAATTGATTTACTTAGTAAGTTGAATGTAAAGTGGTTTATATCTCGATACACTTAGGTAAAACTTAAAAGTGATTTGAACAATAAATTTTAGTGGAAAAAAAAAAACCATGTTTAAACTCAAAAGCTACAAAATCTAGCTAGTTAGAATCAATTTTATAGGCAAAATCATTAACCAAATATTTTTAAACTTTCTGAATCACTTCTCGCTACTCCAAACACGGAACCAACTATATTTTTTATTTTTATTATCCAACTCATGTTTAAATAAATGTATCCAAACATAAATTATTTTACTTTTAACTCGCTTGAATTAGAATCAATTTTACATAATCAATTTATTCAAAATTATTTTTTATCGATGCAAAAACAAACATACCCTAAGTTTCTTTTATATGAATTCGGGTATAAGTTTTGTACAGACAAGTATAATTGGAGTCCAGTAGCACAAGTGGTTGATATATAAAATGTTTTAAGTGTTTTTTTTGTTTGAAACAAAAATGTTTAAATGTTGTAAATTCTAAAATATCAAGTTTGATTTTTCCTTTTTTTAAAGGGGTCTAAGTTTTTTTAAGACAAAGGATAACTATATTAAATAAAAATAAAAAATTACAAAATTGTGGGATATTAAACCTGACCCAGGTAGAACCCAAATGGTGATACATAATCTCTATTATAAACAAATGTTTTTCTAAAAATCAATAGTACACAAGGCATCTTCATATTCCTCGTATCATTTAATGTTTTTTATCAACCAATCAAAATGGATGTTGACTCATTTATTTTTTATTAGCCAATCAAAATGGATCATGAATCATTTATTTTTAATCAAGCAATCAAAATTGATCATGACATGATTTCTTTTCCTATATATAGACATTTTGTTTGTCTCTATTTTCATCAACCTCTTTCTCCCATTAAAAAATCACTGCATTCTTTTTTTATTGTTTTTTTTGTTTAACATTTCTTATTCTTATGTTACTTTTTATTGTAAATTTTTATGTTGTTGTTTTGTTATTCACATTTTCTTTTAAATTTCCTTTTGGTGTTTATATGTTCTTTATTTTTTTACCATATTTTTCTTTTGAACAGGGAAGCCAATCAAGAGAATAGAAGAAATGCATCACAAATCGATTAGAATATATATTAAAGATTTCTATTAGCACGTTCAAATATAACCACTTTCATCCCCCTTTTGTTTTATTTTAATACCTCAATACTCATAACTTTTTCTTTCTATTTATTCTTCTTTGTTTAACATTTTTTGTGTTTCTCATGTTGCTATTTTACTTTTTAATATTTTGCTCTTTTATATTTTCTTTTGGTGATTATATTTGATTTTTCTTTCTTTTTCCTACTTTATACATGAGATGGAAACTGGTCGATTGACAAAACAAAATGCATCACATTTTCACAAAACTGGTTTGACGATAAATTTGGATTGTAAATGATAAAAAATAGTCCCTCCGTCCCTATATATAAGCACCATTTGCCTCTAATAAAATGGTGTTTATATATAGGGACGGAGGGAGTACATGATAGACTTTCTTTTTGATAAATCATTCATGTGGTAAATCGTTCTTCTTCTACTTGTGTATGTCTAATATTTTTGTTTAATATTTAATGCTTATTTATTTGTTTTATACAAATTGAAAATTAAAAAGAAAAAATGGAATATTTTATAATAATTCAAATTGTTACCTATTTTAAAAATCTACTAATAATGACCTTAAATTTTCATTGATTGAATTTAGTTTAAATAAGGACATTTATAGAGTCATTTCATATGCATAAAAGAAAGTAGAATTGCAATTAGGAACATTCATATCATATTCTTTTTGTCTTCCAAAATTGTTTTAAATTTTATTCTTTTATTTCTTGCTTAAAAACCTATTACTTTTTATTACTTGAGTTTTATTTTATTTTTCATTGATATGTAATCATTGTTGATCATTTGGGATAAAGCTTCATTTGAATTTATTTTGTTGCATATTGATTTTCTCTTTTGGTGCTTTGATAGAAAGGTAATTTATTTGAAGTAGTGTTTTTGATATTCTTCTAATGCTTTGATAGAAAGGTGTAATTCATTTGAATTTGTTTTTTTTCTCTCTTATTACCAACAAATTCATTTTTTTATTTTCTCTTTTGAGTTCAAGTAGAGTGATTATGAAAAAAAATGTTTTGTTTTCTCTTTTGTATTTTTTATTTCATTGTTACTATTTCTAAATATCCTACCTTGGTCAAAGACTATAAATTTAGATAAGGAATTTGATGATTCGAGATAATATGAAGGGAAAAAACATGTTGAATGATTAAGCATATGGATACTCATATGCCCAAGAGTCGTGTTGTTATAAAAGATAATCCAAATAGAGAATGAATAATTTTTATATAATTTTTTTTCTTACATCAAAATCAAATCTAAGTTTCGGTGAGGACAATGCATAATAAAAAGATCCATAATTTTTGCTCTTTTATATTTTCTTTTGGTGGTTATAATTTTTTTATATATGTCAGATCCGAAATTTGAACCCAACAACGGACACCACAAAAAAAAAAATTCCATGTTTCAGTTGAATTTTCTCAGAAGTTACATTCACAATATGGCAAACTAAAATTCATTCATAAAATAAATTGACATGGTTTGAATTTCTCTAACATAGTAAACAAATAGGTTATTTGCAAGAAACTCATTACCCATTTAATATGTTTATGACTATTGTCTTGATAATTTTTATTGTTGGAAAAGTTTTCTCTACAGTTGTTATTGAGACCGAAAGTTCCAAACCAATATAAATGAATCTATTAATCATGTAATAATTTTTTAAATTTCTTATTTATGCTAATTTTCGACAATTGAACTTATTTGGAGTAGCTCAGTGTTTATTATTTGGGATAGCTAAATATAAATACATATCAATAATATTGTTCATGGGGTAGCCAAGGCTACCCCTTCCACGTGAAGGGCTACACCCTTGATTGAGTTCAACCACTACATCATGTCTTCAGTTTTGCAAATGTTACGACGCATATATATTATTACTTTACATGTATTATATAAAAATATAAAAAATAAAAAAATTAGGGCCGGGAGTTTTGTAAACCCCTCCTCAAGAACGGCCCAAAGTCCTAATGGTACTGTTATACATTTATGAATTTTCTTCTTTTTTTTTCCTTAAAAAAATTGTAACTATTTTTTTTCCTAAATTTCGACACCCCAAACTGCCATTAATAACAGATGGCAACAACAATAAAAAATTATGTACTTAGTGATCAAATTAAAATAGTATTTATTAATTTAAAAAGAATTGGCACTTACGGACAAACAAAATATTTGTTTAATTAATCTTGTTTATTATTCATGCCATGATCAAGAGAGTGAGATTAGTTCATTAGATTAACAAATTAAAATAGTATTTATTAATTTAAAAAGAATTGGCACTTACAGACAAAAAAAAATTGTTTAATTAACCTTGTTTATTATTCATGCCATGATCAAGAGAGTGAGATTAGTTCATTAGATTAATTCTAACATGCACTAGTCCTGAATTAGTAGAGTTATTTTAAAAAGAAAAAAAAACAGTAGCTAGTTTCTAAAAAAAAAAAGTCAAACTGCACTTTTCGCTCCTTAAATTTTAAAATGCTATATTTTTAGTCTCCTATTAAAAAAATGGCAAAAGTGACCCCACATGTTTAGGGAAATATGCTCTTTTGACCGTCTAACATAAGGAAAATATGATATTTTGACCCCTTATCTTCTCAGCAATTTTGGGATAAAAGGGGCCAAAATTGTCATTTTTTTAATAGATGGTAAAATCACAACATTTTAAAACTTAGAGAACGAAAAATGCAGTTAGCCCTCTAACTATATTCCAACACAACAATAGTCCAAAGTAGCACCCACACTAACCCAATTACCTACCCTTCTCAACTTTCTCACAAACCTACATTTTATCAAACAAAAAAATATATCATCAGTTATCCCTTCACACTTAGAAAATGGATTTTATAAGGACAAAAATGGTTGCAATGTTGGACTCACATGCTACAATGTAGCTAATAGACTTCGGTTTTTTATGAAGATTTGTATTTTAATTGTGATTTGTAAAGTCAGAATATGAATGTCTCTGTGAACATGATTTAATTGGTAAGATTGTTGCATGTTATATAGAGACCGATGTTCGAACTTTGGACTTCCTACAATCATCTTATGAGAAAAAAAATTGAAATATGAATTGTTTGATCTTCGAAAAAAAAAAATCTAACAACTAGCGACCAAAAATTGTTCAATTTGTAAAGTCAACTAATTCCTAACCATAGTGGCTCGTACTTGAATTCATTTTAGTTTCAAACACACAGTGGCTCCCCTCCTTTTCCATGTTCATTGCATAATGTGTGTCTCTCTTTTGATATTATGCAAAAGACAAATCTTTTTATGTATAGTTAAAAATGCATGTGACATAGCCTTTTTCTTTACATTTGGCATTGGATTACGAACTAAAAACATGTGTGCACTAGAAAATCCTCTCGAAAAAAACTAACGTTGCGAAAATGACATTTGAAATAGTTGGGTGTCCGGGTGATCATGTACAGTTAATAATATTTCACAGTAATGTAAGTCATGTCATGTGACGGCAGCTATGACGAAAATGACCTACTATTTCATGTGTCCTCTCGTAAAAGAAAAATAGTTTTAACCATAAATTGACTGTTGAGTGTGTTGACAAGTGACTATGAAGTATCGATAATGTATGACCAATATTTCATGTTAGATATTAACTTGAACAACTCTACGAGTGTGTTTGATTTTGAAGGGAAGTTTGAAAGAAAATAATAGGTAAAAAAGAGTGTACAGAGAGCGAAAGATATGAGAAATTGATGCACTTGATGTATATAATATATAAAAAAAATGTATTACTTGGTATAAGATATAGAAGAGAGAAATAAAAGAGAAAAATATATTATTTTTTAAAAAGACAAATATATTGTTGAGTTAAAGATAGAAATAAGCAACTCACATCGATAAACTAAAGATGTGATATTAAGCAATTCATATATCGTTGAGTTAAAGACTTTATTCTTTTTTCTTCACTTTTTCTTCTCACCATTTATTATTTTCTCTTTTTAATTTATCTTTTTTTCAAACAAAATAAGTTTTTGACTAAAAGGTTAGATAACTTAATTCATTTGCGTTAAGGCATAAGGAGTTTGATGTCACATGTTCAAATATCTCTCTCTCTCTCAAACCTACCTCTCTCTCTCTCTCAAACAAATGATTGATTCTAGAAGTGTGAAAGAAATGTTTGGTTGTACTTGAGTAGAATAGTTTTAGTTGCTAGAGTTAATTCCACATGAAGCTAGAAATTGAAATTTTTGCTTCTATAATTGATTTTAACACTCAAAATTGTACGTTTGGTTTTACGGTGACAAAAAATTATTTTGAATGAATCGATTTTGTAAAATTGATTTACTTAAAATTAAGTTGAATGTAAAGTGGTTTATATCTTAATACATTTAGGTAAAAGTGATTTGAACAATAAATTTTAGTGAAAAAAATACTTTTAAAAGCTACAAAATTTAGCTTCAAGTTAAAATCAATTCTATAAACATAAACAATTATACTTGAGAGTAACCAAATACTTTTAAACTTTTTGAATCACTCCTCGCTGCCCCAAATGTGGAACCAACTATAGGCTAATTTTTTTTTGACAGAAACTATAGGCTAATTATCCAAGTCATTTTTAACGTATCAAAACATAAAATAAATACAAATGATATGAGAGCCTATAGTTTGTTTTTTTTTTTGGTCAAATGAGAGCCTATAGTTGATCTAAAATATAAAAAACAAAAATCACAATTGATATGCATGTATTTTATTATGTCCCAATATTTTTTTTAAAGAATGTCGCAATATTTAATGGTAAGCTTTAATTTTGATTTTCCTTTTAATTGTCAGGACATGCTCATAACAAAGTTTTTAATTTTTAATTTATGTCCAACTCATTTTTAGGAGAAAAGCATTTAAAGCAAATTATTGTACATTAAACCCACTTTTACCCAAAATTAAATTTTTGTCAACTTAAAATCAAATGCACTCTTACATGAATTAAATGTCAGCATTTTCTTACAAAAATAAATGCTTGAACCGATAAACTCCAATTCAAAAACACCCAATCATGGATTTGGAGAAAAAGTAAATAACTTATACTCAAAGTTGCAACTAAAATTTAAGCCTTGCAAGCAACAAAAAGACATTCATTCTATTGTTATATCATGATGACTCCTAGAGAGAACCAAAACAATCTTGGACCTATATGTTTTATGTCCAAGAAAGACAGTTTTTACAATATTTTTTTTTCCCCTAACTTAGGTACTTTAAAGTAAAGGTTATAGCTATATTTAGTATTTACCAATTTATTTATACATAGAGATTATGTAATCATTTAGATTGGTTATTTTGTTAGACAATCCACAAATATCCACTTTTTAATTTTTTTAGAATTCATTAACCTATTAACCATAATAATAAACATTCCCTATATATACTTAACATTGCTTCACTCTCCACATATACACCTTAAACAAATACCAAAGTAACTTTTTCTTAGGATGGAACTCTTGTGGAAATCTCACATGAAGATACATGTAAGACCCTTTTTCCTTCTTTGTGATTCTAGCTTTTCTAAGAAGCATTCTTGTCCTACACTTGCAAATCTTTCATGCATGTTTGAATTGACAATAAATTTAGCAGAATCACAATGTGTCACCGTGATTTTGGCATAAACTACCTTTAAAGCTTCAACAAAATCACAGTGCCATCATGATTTTGGTAAAAGCTATACTTTGGAATTTCGTCAAATTTATTGTGATTTCATAGAATTGTAGAATCAAATATACCTTAATTTTCTACCAATTTTTTTTCTTATGATTGGTGCTTTTTTGCAGGCAATGAAATTGGTTTATGCTCTCCTTTTGGTGACACTGATGAATTCTAAGGTAACTGAGTGCAGAAAAGGAAAAATTATAAGCACTTCTTTTGAATACAGTGCTCTAAATTGTAGGGCACATAGTGTTTCATTGAAGGATTTTGGTGGTGTTGGAGATGGAAAAACATCAAACACAAAGGCTTTTAAATCTGCAATAAGTCATTTGAGTCAGAATGCTTCTGAAGGAGGGTCTCAGTTGTATGTTCCTGCTGGAAAATGGCTTACTGGGAGCTTTAGTCTTATAAGTCACTTCACACTTTATCTACACAAAGATGCTGTTCTTCTTGCTTCTCAGGTATTTGTACTCTTATTTATGTTCTTTGTTTGAAAGGATTATATGTGTTTTTTCTTTTTATTAAGACTGAATTTAAAAGGATTAAATGTGTTTTTTATCCCTATAAATTGACAAAAAAAAGTGTGAATCAGACATTTTCTACATGCAACTGCGGAGACTAATGCATTGAGCCAGATATGACTACAATGAGTTACGAAACTCTTCGTCAAGAGATTTAATACTCCTGCATTCTAAGGGCTGAATTTGAACCCAAAGTTTTTGGGTTAGCAGATACCTTAGTTGTTCTTATAAAAAATTCATTCTGTCAGTCCCTACTTTTAACAAAAATAAGTTTTATTTTTTTTCTGTTACTCATTAGTTTTTTTTTATCAGAACTTACATACAATTTTTATACATTTTAGGAAATTAAAAATTATTTTTAAGAACAAAAATCAATTTTTTGTCTATTATATAGTAACCAAAGTTATGTTTAAACCAACATATAATTTTCCACAACTTTTCAGGATTTCTTACATAACTACTGATTGTAGTGTTTGAACTACTGTTTAAACCAACAAAAATCAACATATAATCCACTGATTGTAGTGCTTGAACTACTGTTTATTGTTCCAATCAATTGGACTCATCTACCCTTTGTGGCACATTTCCTTTAGAAATTGATCCTAAAATCTGTATAGTGGAAACATTGTATTAATGGAAAATTAATAATATATTATTGGCCTAGTACTCTAACTAGAATTACCTGAATGTCAATATACAAAGTAAAATAAGAGTAACCTATAATTTATTATAACTATGTTTAGAATTCATGAAAGTGGAAATGAAAGTATTTCAAGGGATTCACTTGAATTACAATTGAGGAAATATGTCCAACAAATTATATGCAAATTTGTCACAATGTTCATTGCTTCATTACTATTACTAGAAAACTAAGCTATCAAAGCAAAATTATTAATTAACTCCTGAAAGCAATATACAAACTCCTAAACCTTTGATCAATTGTAGCCCAATCTCAAAATTAAATTACATTTTTTAGAATTTATTTTATTTGTCAATTTTACATCATCACAATTATTCAAAAACATGTTTGAGAAATGATCACCAAACCACACACCAACTTTGTGAGTAGTACAATAACGTGACACACATGTTTGGCACTTTAATGGTTTAGGATATTAATGAGTGGCCTGTGATCAAACCACTCCCATCCTACGGTAGAGGAAGAGATGCAGCAGCTGGAAGGCACACCAGCCTCATTTTTGGAACAAACCTCACTGATGTTATTGTCACAGGTATGAAAAAAAAGATAGTAGTTTAGGGTTGGTGTAACATTTTCAGCAAACATGTGCTACCCATCAAAAGTTTGAATTCTAATTCCTAAAGTTTACTAACTCTAGTTGAATATATTTTGAATCTATGTATCATGTTTTATTTAACTCTCTTTAGCAAATTCAAAATGTCAAGTGTATGTTTGATTTCACGGTAGCTACGTCAGAATCACGACAATCCACCATAACTTTATAGAAGCTACACTTTAGTGTAGCTTTTGAAAAATCATGATGAATCACCGTGATTCTTATATACTCATCATGATATCAAGCATATGCTAACTTATAATCTTAACTAAAACTGTTTGCTATCGGTATTTCTCTCTCAAATTTATAGTTTTATTTCACTAGGTTACAACGTTATTTTATTTGTTATTTCAACTAACGTTTGAGCTTACAACTTTTAATGTATTATTTCCTCTCTCATTTTTACATTCATTATTTTAATTGATAATTTAAAAAATATTAATTAAAAGTACCTTTTTATATTTATTTTTTTTGGTGGTGATATCATTTTCTTTTTACCAACTAGTTTAATGGTTAGTTTTTACCTTATATCAAACAAAAAGAATGCTAATTTTATCAAATATTTCAAATTTAATAAACTAATTTATCAACTATCACCGCATAAATTAGTTTATCAAATAAGTTACTTGCCTTCCTCAAATTTTTACCGATATTTTTTAGCAAAAGAGGAAAGAATAGTTTGCTATGTACTCATCGCACGACTAAGTCTTTACTATTGTTTTACTTAAATTCTTCCATCATTACATTTTATTGTGGATCAATCTTGTTTCCATCATACATTTTACTAGTGTTTGTGACTAATGATAGATGATGAGTCAAGTCTCATAAAAGTATTGGTTATGAATTTAATGATATTCTAATATTGTTAGTGTTTCTGAATTAACTTTATACAAATAATAAAATCATGACAATGTGGTAACTTGGTTACAGGTGATAATGGCACTATAGATGGTCAAGGATCATTTTGGTGGCAACAATTTCATAACAAAAAATTGAAGTACACACGTCCTTACCTGATTGAACTAATGTTCTCAGACAACATTCAAATCTCCAATCTAACACTCCTTGATTCTCCATCATGGAATATTCATCCTGTTTATAGCAGGTAATCATGCTCTTATCACATGTCATTTTCATGCTTTAATGCCTTCTATATCACATTTGACATTTATGCTACTAGATTATTACATTACACCTATGGCATTCTATTTAAATTTTAAGCATTATAACCATATTTTGAACACTATGCAGCAATATTATAATCAAAGGCATAACCATCATTGCTCCTATAAGATCCCCTAACACTGATGGCATCAACCCAGGTCAGTATCTGAAGACCAATTTTAGAATAATGTATTTAATGTTATAAAACTAAATACACCAAAAAAGAATTTATAAATCTTTTTTGTACAACTAAATTTAGCGACAAATTTGGACGTGGTTAGGTTAATTATAATTTTTAGGTGTCACAACTCATTAACCACCGATTTGAATTGAAAAAAATTGGTTTTTCGACGCAAGTTGATGGAAGGAGAAAAGTGTCTTGAAGAATGAAAGAAATTTTTTTTTGTTTGCTTCCACCAAAAGAAACAAACAAGCATTATGTAAATGCTGGCATTGAGTGGATAAGAACAATTTATCATTCTTGTTTTCTGGCATTAGATTCATGTACAAACACAAAAATTGAAGACTGCTACATAGTTTCTGGAGACGACTGTGTGGCAGTGAAGAGTGGATGGGATGAGTATGGCATAAAATTTGGGTGGCCAACAAAACAACTAGTGATCAGAAGGTTAACATGCATTTCACCATATAGTGCAACCATTGCCTTGGGAAGTGAGATGTCAGGCGGAATACAAGACGTCAGAGCCGAGGACATCACAGCCGTCCATACCGAATCAGGTATCAGAATCAAGACAGCTGCAGGGAGAGGAGGGTATGTGAAAGACATATATGTGAAGAAAATGACCATGCATACAATGAAATGGGCATTTTGGATAACTGGTAACTATGGTTCACATGCTGATAAAAACTATAATCACAGTGCTTTACCTGAGATCAAAAATATCCACTATAGAGACATGGTAGCTGATAATGTGAGCATGGTTGCTAATTTGGAAGGAATTTCTAATGACCCTTTTACTGGAATTTGCATTTCCAATGTGACAATTACTATGGCTGCTAAGGCTAAGAAACAGCCATGGACATGTAATGATATTGAAGGGATCACAAGTGGAGTTACTCCCAAGCCTTGTGATTTGTTACCTGATCAAGGAGGGAAAGAGAATATCAGAGATTGTGATTTTCCCTCAGATTATCTACCTATTGACATGTTGGAGATGAAGCAATGTGCTTACAGCATTTAAAGAACATGCATGAGTCATTTCTTATGAAGATGTCTCATTAAGTTATTTATTTACTGTTAGTCTTTTATCATATATTATTCGCAAATCATTGCTCAAGTTGAGCAAAGTATTGTATGTCAATGACAATGTCAAATTATAGCTATGAAATGAAACAACTTTCTTTATTTCTCTACAAGTGAAAGATATGGCTTGATACGTAAGTGTTATGATGTTGATACTCCCTCCATTCCTTTTTAGTTATCATTTTAGGGTTATTTAGACGTAGCAAGAAAACCAATATATTGTGCTAAAATTGTTCATCTTTTTGTTATAATACTATTAACTATTTAACATCTAATATTCTCATTCCATCTATGTGCTAAAATTGTTCATCTTTTTGTTATAATACTATTAACTATTTAACATCTAATATTCTCATTCCATCTATTTCTCTCTGCAATAAATAGTTAAGAATATTATTATTGACAAAACAATAATTAACATTACATTGAACTTTGAAAATGACAAATAAATAGGAACGAAATAATTCTACAAAACCGACGAGTACAAAATATTAAGATGACTGCTGAAACCATTAAGAAATGATGCTCATCATAAGATTATATAAGAATCTGAGACGAGAGATTAAAATGAAAAACACCTTGCAACAATTTCAGTATTTCCAATATGTTACATATCTTATGGAGATCTGCAACTTCTTGAGCACCGTCATAACTCATAAATTAGTCATCAAATATTTTGCTAATCATATACAAAGAGTAAATACAAAAATCTCAATTAATTGGTGGATCAGGATTGAACCTCACAGACTCTCTCCAGATGAGTTCCTTGATATCTTCTTCAGTGAACATTGGTTCCTCAAAGTCAAAACTGAAAGGTCTGGCACATACAGGTTCCTCATTGATATCATGCAGAGGTGCCATGTATGGATGACACAAAGCCTCATCAACTGCAAAGCATCATGATGTAATGTAAAGCACAATTAATCAAAAGTAAGACACAGAATCGAAAAAAGGATACCGATGAAGATTGTCAAAAGAACATGAAAAAGGTAGAATTTTAAAGAATTCTCCAAATTAGATGTATTTTATAACATACAGTAACGCTATTACGCAATGGCTAATTGATGAAGGGTTAAAGTCTAAGCTATTTTACCTCTAATGCGCTTGCTTGGATCAAAGATAAGCATCTTCTCTAGCAAATCAACAGCACCTGGAGACATGCTGGGAAACCTAGTGGAAAAATTTTGTTTTGGATATTGTGGAAGTTGTCTTACGTATCTACGCGCATTCTCACTGCGTAGGAATCCAAGGCTGGCATCATCAGGTGAACCTATCAGCTGTTAGACAGAAAGGACAATTGTCACACTTCAGTTACTTTTTAATTAAAAAAAGAGATGGCATGAAAAGGATCAAAGAAATAGAAAATTTTCATATCACAGAGAAACCACATAATCGGAATCTATAAGCATTCTTAAATTACTCATTGTAATTTATCAAGTATTTAACACCAAAAATTCATAATCACATAAAGTTATAGAAGCTAGAACTCTAATTTAGAAGTAGATACAACATCAAGACCTAAAAGGGGAAAAATAAATACAAACAAATGAAAACATAATATGACCCTGTTTGGATAAACAACTTAATTAAATGCTTTATTGTATATGTGTTTATCATACAAGTACTTGTGTATAAGCTATTTCTATATAACAAAAATAAGGTCAAATTGTTTCATATAAGCTATAAGTTACTTTCATATGCTGAAAACAGCTTATGGATAAGCAGTTTCGATAAGCTCCCCCAAACAGTCTTACAAGTGCTCATCTCATTAGATAAGCTCACATAAGTCAATTCAAACAGGCCTCAAGTCTAAGTACACTTTTTGCAATTAAAGAGTCTAGCAGAAAATTCCATTTAAGTTATCAAGTGAATACCTCTGTGACCAGTCTCAGCTGATGAACATAATCTCTTCCAGGAAAGAGGGGTTGCCTTGTTACGATTTCACCAAGTATGCAACCAACAGACCATATATCAATGGCTGCTGTATATTCTGAACAATTAAGAAGCAATTCAGGAGCTCTGTACCACCTAGTAACCACGTACTCAGTCATGAAATCTGTTTCTGATGTTGTTCTAGCAAGACCAAAGTCGCCAATCTTAAGATCACAATTGGCATTCAGTAGCAAATTGCTAGGCTTGAGGTCACGGTGCAAAACATTTGCTGAATGTACGTATTTGAGCCCTCGTAACAACTGATACACAAAATACTGGAAAAATAGATCTTATTAGTGGATGTGAGAAACAAAGTATAAGAATTATGCTAAAGTGTCTAAAGTGTAAGAGACCACACGGAGATACAGTGCAATAGGATGTTCCAGTGTATACTTATATTTTAAAAATATCTATTGTTACACAAACCCATTAATGTCAATTGCTAATCTTGAATTAATGCCAGAAACACGCTGTTTTTGACACTCTAGACGACACAATCAAGCAACCAATATTTGAAGCCGAAATCAATCATTCAAATCTTAACCAAAAGAAGATATGCATTATTATTTTAGTAACACATGTATGGTCATCAAACTTGCGAGTCAGTCAACTTATATTTGTGGAATCACCATTGACCCAACCAGTACACTCATAAAAGTTTACTCAAAAAAATAACGCTTAAAACTTTACTCAATACAAAAATGTTTAAAACATCAATTATAGTTCTAAAGTCTAAACATAATCAAATACTATATGCACAGTAGACCAGACTATACCTCATATCACGTCACCTGACATTGATATATGAACGCAAAAATCGCAAAATAGGTGCACAATTTAGCCCCACAAAAAGAGAAAACAGGGTCAAAATCAATGGTTAAATTGACAAATCACAAGGTTCAAAATTAATAAGTACTGAAGGATGATCTGGCTGGATTCCCTATGTCGAATTTGGATTCAGCTTAGTAGAGATAGGTTTTGGCTCATCGGGAGTGGAGTTCATTCACTTTGTAGGCCTATTAGATTCACAGAAAACTTGTAATGACGGGTTTGTTCATGTGTTTTGGTTTGTGATGACTTTATATCAAAAGCTATAGGGTTGAGTCTCAATACAGTATCGCTCACCTCCTTTGCAGATGGGTTCATGTTGAGATGTTAGATGCATTTGAAGAGTTGAGTGCTACAACTGTGAGGTTAATTTTTACGCACTAACGAGCCTTATCATTTCTCGTAGACTTATTCAACCGTTGTCAAACTCATGATTCTATGCGATTATACCCGGGTTTACAAAGAAACAATTTCGTACGCGAGATAACCAAGTCATAAATCCTTACAACAACAAAAAAAAGGCAAAACCTACAATAAAGGGTATTGTAAACATCTGAGCGCTCTAACTTTTCCAATCTTTCCTTTTTGGACTTTGAAACATTAACAATTAAACCAAAGAAAAATGATTAATCATGACATTAACTACAAGGCTCAACAAGGTAGATTAAAATTCATATGCTAAAATAAATAGTTAAAAGTTCTAACCCGACAATGATCATCTGTCATTGGTTGATTGGAACGTATTATTTGATGCAGATCTGTGTCCATTAACTCAGAAACAATGTACACATCATTGAAGTTCTCCTTCTGTGGAGGTCTTATAATATCTTTAATGGACATCACCTGCATTGGAAAAATAACTGATGCATAAGCACTAAAAGTCTACATTTTTGCAAATTGAACACCAGCAAAGTATTAGAATCAAAATCCAAGCCTGGAATTTTATTAAAATTTACATTTTCATGATCCATATGGCGAAGAAGTTTTATTTCCCGTAAGGTCCTTTTGGCATCTATTCTGTTGTCAAATGCATTGCCAATCTTCTTAATGGCGACATCCTCGCGTGTCTCAGCATTTACAGCAGCACTGAAGGAAATGAAAAAGTAATATTGTCCATCAAATTGTTGATAACAGAAATCAATGTCACATCAAATGGATGATGAGAAAATTGAACTTTTTTCCAAACCCTAAATAATAAGCATCTATCAACAACATACACATGGTGCTAAGTTTAAAGAGTCTAGAAAATACAAAGAAATGTGCTATCTATAGTTTCAAAGTATCAATATCACTAAACACGCAAATATATCACAAGGTTGACCCATCGTTGACTCGTAGAAGAATCATAGTATCACCACTTTCAATTGGATAACAACAAAAACTGAACGAGATATTAATTCGTAAGACATGTCGCCAAGAACTTACGGCTACGAACTTGGCTGGCACTAAAGTAAAAGATCTATAACAAGATTATCTAAGGTGTACTGTGGTACTAAATGTGCAAAACTGGAAACAGTTAAATAAATCCCACAGGACTAAATTTTGACTCTCACTCATTTCAAATATCCCAATCTAATTGAAACAATGGTTTTTAGTACATTTTAGAGTCAGAAATCACGATAATAAGCTTATGAAAATAACTACAACATGATTCAGCTCATGAACTCCAGCAGAAAATGTTCATCATCACACCAAAACATCTAATTCAATCTTCATTCACACAACAAATAGATATTGCCAATCAAGCAAAATATCTTTATAAAAAGGCAAAAAACAAATGGACAATATTTTTTAGTGAAATAATTAACCACCAAGGCCCCGTTTAGATAAACAACCTAATTAAGCTCTTATCATATAAGTGTTCATGCATAAGCTATTTCTACAACAAAAGGTAAAATAAAGTCAAACTATTTTCATATAAGCTATATGTTGTTTTCATAACCTATCCTAAAAAGTATATGGGAATAAGCTGAAATCAGCTTATGGGCATACCATAAGTTGTTTTCATAAACTCTCTCAAACAATCTCACAACTACTTACCAGATAAGCTCAAATAAGTCAATCTAAATAAACCCTAAATGAAGTAACAACCCCACTTCACACTTAAATCCAAATTAACAAAAAAAAAATACCTAATTTGTTGCAAAAACTACAACTCCTTCCTTGCTTCCAAATTCATATAATCCAAAAGTACAAGAAATTAAAAGGAAGTTCAACACAGTTTAAGGACTACCCTTTACACAAAAATGCAAAAACAACAAACTAATTCACAAAAATGAAAAAAATAAGAATAAAAACCCTCTTAACAAAAAAAAAAAGTGATTTTTTGCTTAACAAACAATACCATAAACTACCCTTTACACAAAAATGCAAAAACAAAACAAAACAAATCAATTCAGCAAAATTAAAAAAGGGATTTTTTTTTTTTTGTTGCTTACCAAACAATACCATAAGCACCTCTACCGACAGGACGAATAGGAGGGACATACTTCCTAGAAACCTCAAAGAGGTTACCATAGATATTGTACTGCAAATACCTTCCACCATGAGTTGGTATTCCTCTGATGTTATTCTCAGCTGATTCAACAGACATGTCTTGTTTCTTGTTCTTCAAAGTTAAAGTTTTTTCAATTTATAAATGAAAGAAAAGGAAGTGACCCAATATAGAAAGGATGTTTCAGAGTAGAAAAGGGGAAGACTTTAAGGTTGCTGCGGCTGTTGACATTTCAACTTAGAGAGAGAGAGAGAGAGAGAGAGAGAGAGAGAGAGTGGTGGGGTATGAGTTATGAATGAGAGGGTTTAGTACAACAAGTGGATATGCTTGCTTGTGTCAACTCGTGAACAAATTCACTTTTCTCATCTTCTTCACTTGTCTTCTTTTTATTCAACGTTGGTGTGCTGTCTCTCTATTCCTTCATGCATTGGGTTTTATCTTTTCTTGTATTAGTGAGTAAATCATCGATTTGTACCCCTCAAAATTTGCAAATGACCAACATAAGTATAAGCTTATGATGAGTATATCATAATATATTTTTCAGAACTTACAAATGTAGTTTTTTAAAAATTATGATAGATCACGATGATTCAAATTTAAAATATTCATTCTGATACCAAACATACATAGTACATTTAAGAGTAATTTGGTGTTTCTTTAACTTGTGATGTCAAGGTATGATATGACATGTTAACTCAATACAATGCATTTTATATAGATGACATATCATCACATAAATCATTTTGTACGAAATTAATGATTATTTGGAATGACTATTTGATATTAAGTGACTATTTTTTAGTATCATTTTGAAAATAATAGAATTTACCAACTTTCATTTTCCCGTATTGCACACACTTTCTATTATTTTATAGAAGAATGCTAAGGACACTATCTTTTCAACATACTTTTTTTTTATCGTATGAAAGCACTACTCTTTTGTGAATTAAAAAAAATGGTTGGAAATATGAGTCGGTTTCAAGTGTAAGTGGTTAGAGTTAGCTATGATTGAGTTAAATCTTTAATATACTCATATACTTACTTGTTACCCTACCCATATCCAACGGGGATGAAAAATTGAATTTCATCCCCGTCCCCATCGGGTTTGGGTATCCCCGCCTCATCCCCATCCCCACAGTGAATTATTTTTTCAATAAAAAACAGAAGTTTTTTTAACCTCAATGGCAATGTTTTACTACATTATCCAGTCATATGCTTATTTTAACATTTTATCGACCGAATGATTTAGCTTCTTCTTTAAATATCAATTGCAAATTTTATAACATGACAAAATCAATGGATGATAAAGTAATTTTCTACAATGGGACAGATTTCGATATGAGTTTGGGGTGGGTACATTTATCCCTGTTACCTGTCCCGTACCCGTGTTTTGAAATCGGGAAAAACACAAACCCAGTTAAAGTGGGAAAAACCCGTCAAATCGGGGTTGGTTCGGACGGATAACCGCGGATATAAGTTTTGTTGACATGCCCTACTCTCGATACTTACCAACACCGCTGCAATATCTAATCAAATCAACGAAGTAGCATAGTAAGAGCTAGAACCAAAAAACTTTCTCCTTCTTGGAACAATGGGATTAGTTTTATCTTATTGTTTGTACTTTTTCAGTTGGGCAAAATCGTGATTCGCAGTTAACAAATTTTGTAGTCAATATTATTTTTTGTTTCAGTCAAAATCTGTGTTTTTTTTTATGTTTCTTAGTCAATCTTCGTTTTTATCTTTGTCTTATGTTTCTATTCATTTTTTTGATTCCTGGCCCCAAAATTGGTCATTTGAATAGAAACTTCCTAGAATGCAGTCCAAAAGCATACCAAAAAAGTTCCAGAGGTCAAGTCTTGGAAATATAGGTTGTCCTTAAGCTCTTGTTGTGTCATGGTCCTTTGAAAATTATGTGATGCTCTTGATATTTTTGTCTAATTGACACCATCATTAATTTCATGATTATATAGTTGTACAGAATTTAATGTAAAATGTCAACAGCACAAAATTGAACCATTAAAATCATCTCATGATTATTGTTCTAACTTACTAGTACTAGCTATTACCACCACGCATTGTTCTCTTGGTTCATACCATATTTGTGTCATGTAAAAACTGCAATATGCAAACAAGGATTAACAAATTCCCTTAAATCCAGTCAAAAATTCAACATGGTGTCCTTAGACATTATCATTTATTTAGCCTCTATCGTACGCGTGAGGTTACTTTAGTTTGAAAAAATAATCAGTCAAAAAATTTACCAAAATTACAACTTTAAATTATTATGGTCCACATGAAACAAGTCAAATCAAGTTAAACCAAATTTCGTAGAAAAAAAATAGCATGCTTACTATTTAGGGTGCGACCGTGCATTATGTTAATTCTATTTTGAATAGTATTTGCAAGATATAATAGCATCAATCATAGGGCGCAATTTAACAAAAGATAAATTTGAATTTTAGACAAATAGAAAGTATATCACTGAATTAAGAAAAACACTTGTTACTCGACCAAAAAAGTAGAACTTGCTATGTAGTAAGTAAAATTTCGTTAATTTTTTTCTGAGTGCAATTCAGATAATAGTTATAACAGACATTAAATATTATAGGGCGCAAATTCGAGCATTAATTTTTTACTTCTCAATATACAAAAAAAAAAAACTTGCTTTTGGGGATTTTTTTTTATAAACTTTTAGAAAATGAAAATGAGACACATTTTCTCCTTGCTAAACGACGGTTTGACAATTCCAAGTTCCAACGCGTAAATAATAAAAAATCATGGATCATAGTTTTATCACTTTCCTGGAAAATTCTCACATTGGATTTCCTCGTGATTTCTTGGGAAAGTTCAATCAAATGCATGAACCCAACTACTACTATCATCTTTGCTAATCACACTTTTGGCCCCGAACTTTGCATTAGTTGCAATTTTAACCCCTTATTAAAAAACCACATTCAAGTCTCCAAAGTTTTCTTCCTTTTGCAACTTTCATTCTTGATCATTCAAAATCAACCATTCAAGACAGTAAAAATAAATGGGGTGTTTTGTTGAGCAAGTGTTGGATTTATAGGACAAAGAATATGGCTTAGGACTGATTTCTTGATCTTCTACTGTTTTGAATGATTGATTTTAAATGATCAAAATTTAAAGTTGAAAAAGGAGGGAAACTTAGGGGGCTGGAATATAGTTTTTTTTAATAAAGGGCCAAAATCGTAATTAATGCAAAGTTAGGGGACAAAAATGCATTTAAGACAATTAAAAACTACTGTGGTGCTTGGTTTCTCTTTTGGATTTCGTTTTCCTTTGTGAAATGCATGTGCATTGATTATAGCATTCGAAAATAATACATGTTGGAATATTCTATTTATTTGTGAGAATTAATCAGATAGTAACTAATTAATTGACTTGAGCTCAAATATAAATGAGAGTGTTATTTGAGCTAAGAAACATGCAACACTTTGTTTTGAAAATTCTGTCTAATAATAATAATAACACGATTAAGAGAGGGGTTATAGTGTTGATTTGGTGGTTGGAGTAGAAGAGACGATGAGTGAAATGATACTCGGTTTTAGGTTCAATTCTCAACTCATAAACTTACAAATTAACAAGGAACATTGTTTGTTTAAAAAAAAAAACAATTTAAGAGTTATTGAGAGCACATTTTGATAGTCTTAGACTCTTAGAAATTCAATTTTGTCTTTTGTTTTCCAAGTTAATCGATTAGACAATGTTAAGCAACATAATCCATTAGTTTGTATTTTTTTCAAAAGAGAAATGTTATTTGGGTGGGAGTCATTTATAAGAGCAAATAAGATGTCTTGAATGTATATGCTCTTATGACCACAAATCGCCATCAAAGCTGCAACAGCCCTAAATCGAGTTAGAGATAATTAATCTGCTTTTGGTCCCTTGATGTCCATTCTTTTCTTCATTCTGGTTCTAAATTATTTCTGTTTTTGTGAAACCTATCATTGAAGAAGGTCCTTAGAAAAACATTCCTCATTTTCATTCTTGCTGCCACAATTTGACCATGTATCAAAAATTAATGAGGACTCTTTGTATATAAGTTATTGATGGATCAAGTGGTGCACAGCAGAAGTATATTTCTATAACATGTATATGATTTTTTAAAAACAACTTGGGGAAAAAAAGCTCTCGTAATGGGAGAGACTAAACTTGAACCATAGACTTCGTCCATAAAGTAAATCAAACAACTTATAACCAAATTATTTTGGACTCAAGTGATTAATAAGTTTACTCTACAATGAACCGGAAGAACCAAGTTTGATTTTTAACTAGGAACAATTTTTTGTTCGACTTTACTCACCTCCCAGGCAAACTTCAAATTACAACTTCCTTCGAACTACCCCATCCTTTGAGTACCGGATGGTTAACTGGAAAAAATATCAAACAATCTATACATCCCATCCAACAGGGAGGGAATCAATAGTTTCCTTTATCTGACTTTCAATCAAAGAGATGAAAAAGTATAGAACAAGATAAACATTTGTATGCAGATGAAGATCATACCAGCAAAATTAATTAACAAGGTACTGTAGGCATAATAAAACTTCTTATATATTTTATATATTGTTCGACATCACAGAGAACACCCCACTCACACATATACATTTAAGCTCAACCATACCATAACCAGAAAACCTACTACCCATTCTACCCTTAAAAATAACAAACCAAGTAAGACCAAATACTATGAATACAAACAGAAAATCCCCCAAACACATCGACATCTACCAGAATTAGACTAGTGTATTATCAGTAAACTACTTGCTGATCTATGTTTCGGCCAACGACATGATCATTTACAGTTTTGCCAAACCTCAGAGACGATAGCAAAGTGTCACGACTAGTCAAAACTGCTTGGAAGAAACCATCCACTCCCTTTGCAAGGAGATCCATTCCTTGGGAAAGCTTCTCTGCAGCCGCACCTAATTCCTCAACAGTCTTCAGATGTGATTCTTGCTCAACTTTGTCTTCGGTATTTACACCACCTTGGATAGTAGGATATAACTCCTTCACAACAGCATCAACAGCTTCCAACTCGATCAATACAGAAAATTTCCCACCGGATAACCTAACTCTAATTTCCTCATTTACAAGATTCTGTAAGCTTTTAAAAGCAGGCGCCCATGAATGCATGTCAGGCACATCCAAGTCTAGCAACTTCTTTGAAGAGCCAGAGAATGCTGCAGAAAACACACTGCAGACAAATGCGGTCTCCACCTTGACCCCATACATAGCTTGCATCAAAGCCTTACCTTTAGCAGAATTTTTAACCTTAGGAAGATCAAGTGATCCTACAAGACCATCTAAAATGGTGCTGCATTTCTCAATTCTAGGGTTCTTAGCATTAATGTGGCGCCTCCAGTCATCGAGCAAGGAACATGCCCGAACAAACGACTTTGATGAGGCTGGACCTAAATTGTGCAAGGCACACTTAAGCGGAAGATTGCCTTGATTCAGACGTGAAAGCTCAGAACTAAATATGTTGCAAATGTCTAGCAACTTTGTACTTATGTCAAAGTAGACATCAACCCATTTGTCATCCCAAACACTCACGGGCAGCTCAAGATCTGTTATAAGGGTCCGTATGTCATTGTGAGTTTCACAAAGTGACTTCATAGCCGAAGTCATCCAAGACAAGCTGAGGATTTCATCCTTGCTTTCGGGCATAAGCTTCCTTAGCCTCTCTGCTAATGTAGCCTCAAAACCATGTAGTACTGCAAGTAACTGTGGGGACATGTGAGAGCCGCCTTTATGTGACTTTGTCCGAAAAGGATTCCCGAAAGGGAAGAAAGAACGGTTTGGGTGTGGATCCTGTGAACGACTCATTTACTGCATCAGCAAAATTAGATGGTAAGATACCTTTCAATTACAAAATTCTGAAAAACATACAGATTGATAGTAAATCATGGCAAAACAACAGTTTCCAACGAAACCTGTATGCAGTGAACTTAATTTCTAAACTACAGACTGAAATATCAAATCCAAACAAAACTTAAAACCCAATCTCATTGAAAGCAGTTCTTTAACCCAGTTCTTTTTAACATCAAAATAAACAAGCAAATCTAACCAAACCAAATCCATAGTTGCTTGAAGCAAAAACATTCTTATATTATGTTTGTTTTGCCACCTATAACCAGTTCACTAGAGCATCCGACAATTTAGAGGCCCGGTTGTAATCTTGACAATTTTTGTTAAAAATTTAAAAAAAAAAAATCTAACACCACTTATAGCGATAAATAATTAAGTTACAGTTAAATATATGAGCATTGGTTCAAACATGACTTTTATATACAAACAAATAGACTTTTACCTACGAAAAAATGACATTTAGTGACAGATTAAAAGTGTTATTTTTTTATCCTACACCCCAACAATTATACCCTTATCTCTACAAATATTTGAGGCCCCCATAAATCGGAGGCCCAGTTCGATAGAGCTGCTTGCTCTTGCCAAGGAACGGCCCTGCATACAGACACATGCTATTACACTTTAGAGCATTAAAGAGAGTATAAGACATGTTCCGAAACACTGTTATTTTTTTTTTTTTTTTAAGAAGCAACACACTGTTAATTGTTGTTCATGCTAATTACCAGTTTCAAACCAGAAATCCAGTCAAGGTCATGAATAAGATTGAAACAAGTTCAGATTGATTTTAGGTACCATATTCTCAGCAGTTTATTTCAATTCAGTTTGGTTCTTCTAAAAAACTGAAACACAACACACACAACCTTAATAAAAACCCACAGGGCAATAAAAAATCTACCTTGATAATTAATTTCAAAAGAACATCATCATCAACAACAACAACAACAACAAAACACAAGATCTATAAAAAAATAATCCGTTGACCTTCAATTTTCCCATAAACCTTTTCAGATCTAAAACTTAAAAAAATCAATCTACTAAAAAAAAACCAAATCAAAACTTTAAACAACAACAATCAAATTCAAACCTTATAATCATCAATTTAAATAAACAAAACTAAAAAAAACATCAAAAAATTACCCAACCTAATCAAAACCACAAAAAAAAAAAAAAAAAAAACCATCAAAATC
>Ga0228710_1001631_pt1 | contig 34113 bp, 30 predicted proteins | sample MedpolnodulmetaG_FD_177995 | JGI IMG/M metagenome (GOLD analysis project Ga0228710, IMG submission 177995) | Root nodule microbial communities from Medicago polymorpha collected in Santa Monica, California, United States - pink nodules | ecosystem: Host-associated > Plants > Roots > Nodule... | reverse complement strand
CTATATAATGTTAATATTTGAGATTTATATCTTCAAATTCTCGAAATCAACTAGTGAAATTTTTTAAAAAGAAAAAATCTGCAACATGGGTTCCAAGAATTTTAATGACTAAGTGTGTGCGACAAACTATAATGTTTTTTTCAACCGAACAATGTTTACAGAGTTGTTTATCTATTTTCCCTTTATAATAGGCCTCATTAAAATGATCTCTCTCGTATTAATTAATTTTTATTTATGCCAGTGACATAACATTTACCGTACTATTTACAACATTTATTTTTGTATAAGTTGAAATTTATACGATCCCACCAACTGAGCTAAGTCTGCATCCACACCATCTGAACCCTCTCTCAAATTACATAATGATTCTTCTTTACCTTATGAAGATATTTCTTTATATAGAAGACTGGTTGGTAGGTTTCTTTACTTAAACACCATTAGACTTAACATTACTTTCATCACACAACAATTAAGGCAGTTCTTAACTGCTTATACGTACCCAAACTCATTATAACGCTCGACTTAGCGTTATGAGGTATTTGAAGGGTTGTATAGGTAGAGGCTTTTTTCCCAGAAGATCCATTAGTGGTCAATGTTTCTGTCTAGGAAATTCACTAATTTCATGGAGAACCAAAAGCAGATTACTAATTCCAGATCATCATGTGAAGTTGAGTATAAGGCTTTGGCTTCAACTACTTGTGAGTTACAATGGTTGCTCTATCTTCTTCAGGACTTGCAGGTTTCATGTGACAAGTTTCCTGTACTTTTTTGTGACAATCAAAGTACTTTACACATCACTTAGAGATTTATTGCCACATTAGAGAAAAATTTCAGTCAGCATCCTCATGCTTCTTCTCGTTTTTTCCCAAGATCAACTAGCATATCTCTTTACCAAAGCTCTCCATCCTCAACCTTTCAATCTTTTACTATCCGACTAGGCTTGCAAGACATCTATTAACCTTCACCTTATGGGGGCTATTGGATAATACACACATAGAGGACATGACTTGCATCGCAAGCAATTAAGTTTAGAGTGATTAAGTAGCAATATAGTGTTTCTCTTCTTTAGGAGCTTACTGTACTATGGCTTTCTTATATAAATACTCCTTGTACCTTCAGTTGCAAGTAATAAGAAAATCATATTTTCTACATTCATTTTCACTCTCTTAATACTACACTTACATGACCAAGGACCAGCCATGTTAGTCACATGTATTAAATAAATAAATAAATATATAAATAAATTAAGTTCTCCAATGTTTCAAAGCTAAAAGTGTAACTCCTTTTGTAAATTCCGAATTACCAATTTATATATTTTTGAAAGAGGCTCTAATTGTTCATTTGTTATTATATATCCCAAACATATTATAATCTCATACTACCAAAAAAAACATTTATTTAACTTCAAATTCAATTTTTTTTAATGAAAGAAGAGGATCATCTTAAAAGATTTTAAGTATTGCCAACAGACCCCACAAACCAATATGAATCTTTTCATCGTATTTTATTCTTATTCGCACGTTTTCGAGATACCTCCTAGAAGATCACTCATTTCAAAATTGTTTCAAGTCAAGTCCGCTTAACCGTAGAAATCTTATGAAATAAGCTACCAAATATAACGTATGATGGCGTCCTTTACTTTCTACACAATTTTTGATTAATGAAAAATGTTTATGCCAACAATTTTTTTTTCTTTCTAAATTTGTTGCAACTTGCAATAGAGAAACAAAAGTCATGAAAAATGAAAGAGAATAAAAAAACAGTGAACCATGTGAAATAGAAAAACTAATCACTCAAATTGACTAAAAATTTATACATAGAGCTCGATCCTAAATTAAAGAAATTAATAATCATTGTAAAATTAAAAACACTTTCATAGTATTAATCAAAAAATGAAATTAAAAAAAAAAAAAAAAAAAAGAATCTGAGACAATCTTAGAGACCAAATTGATCGATAAAAAGACGAACGTAACTTAATACATTTTAATTACGTTAGTGAGACCCTATTTACCATGCTATTTAGAACACTATAAAAGACCTCGTTAAAATCATCTCTAGTGTACCTCTAAAAAAATATCTCGTATTATATACTTTTTAATTATGTTAGAGAGACACTATTTGTAATCGTTGAAATTTATATTGATCCAACCAAATTTAGTAAGACCTATTTGATATACATGATAACTATAAAGATAAAAAGAATTTATATATTTATTTCATCCATATGCAAGATATTGTAAATAGGAAGTACTACATCTCTCTTAATTGAGATTTGTACATTGATTTTTGATGTTGCAGACTAACCATCTATTATAGAAAACCTAAACTCACCGGTCATTATTACTAATTATGAAAATATAAATTAAAATGTTAACAAATTTAATACAACAAATAAAAATCAACTAACTTTTTTAATTTGTATAAATTTTGTTAACGAAGTCTTATATATAAGGATTAAGGGAGTACCTTCATCGCCAATCCATCTTAGAATATCGTTTTTGGACAAGTCGAGGAGACGTAGCTCTTCAAATGGACGGAACAGTGAAAAATTTAACATATTAAGACCTAGTAACCAGCTGAGGGATAATTCAGTTATGTGACCAGAAGAGAAGTTAGAGCACTTGACTCTTTTCCAAGAACAACAATTGCTATCTCTATCATCAACCCATGAACCCAATTCTTTGTTATTATAAGAATCTACTTCGTCTTGTTGTGACAAGATGTAGTGCTTGATCTCCAACAACGCTATTTTCTCTTTCTCTAAGCAACCGTTGCATCCTTGATTTTGCATTAACATTAAAAACACAAAATATAAAAGGGAACTAATTATCAAACCCAGCTTCATTTTTGAGAAATGTATGTATTTTGTGTGCAGTTTTACTCCGAATCCTATAATCACCTCATATATATTATATATACTAAAATTATGGGATATTAATTTTCTATTACAAGAAACTTCCACCAAGCACAAGAAAGACTTGGAGTTGACTAGAGGTGATGACATTTAAGAAAGATACTAAACTTATCTTGCATGATATCCAACACGCATGTGAACATTAGCAATTTAGTTGTTGCTTTCAATATTGTAACCTTATGGGAGTCTTAGTTTGGTGGTTTGAAGGAAGGAAGTGAGGATTTGAGTGGTAAAGAGGTAATTTGTTCAACTTCTCCCTCTAACAAATAGTATAGTAAGTAATTAAACATCGGTCATTAAAAAAAAGTTTAACCAGAGTCAAATAAGATTAAAGTTATAAGAAGTAAAATTCTCCCAATTTACTTTTTTTCTCCCAATTTAGATATAATTTTACAATATCAATAAATCTTAATTTTTTCCAATATCAATAAATCTTAATTTTTTTTCCTTCTATTATACTTAAAATGTTGTTTTAGCCATTGCCTGGATTTTGTATTTGAATTTTCCATTCCTGTTCTATGTTCTAAGTCAGTAAAATTGAGCTAAAAGGGAAAGGAAAATCAGAACTCCCAAAAGTATTCACTGTCTACAAACTGAAAACTTTCGGTTCCTGTCTACATCGGAAAAAATATGGAATCAGTGATATAATAAACCTTGATGTAGCCATAGTTAATTTTAATTTTGTTATACACTGTCAATATAAAAAAAGTTACATTATTAACAAATCACTACAACCTTAAAAGTTGTTACCATTGAAGTTAAATGGTTTTAATGATATGACAATTACGAGTGTAAAAAATCTTTAAATTGACTGTGCATATAAATTATGATAACATATCATTCAGTTTCGTAAGTGTCTTTCTTTCCAGCAAGAATCATTATATTGGGACTTTTCAGTCTTGCCCCAATTTCCTGTATTCATTGGGACTTTTCAATTGCAAGAAACTTCCTCGAAACACAAGAAAGACTTAGAGTTGACTAGAGATGATGATATTTGACAAATAGTCTAACATTCCCTCCGTCTCAAATTTAAAGTTTGGAAGAAAAAAAGCTGTCCCTAACAATAAAACATTAATGCTAATTTTCATATTGTACTCTTAATTATTTATTAATTTCACTCATTTTAATTCTTTAAATTATCTTTTCTCATACCATTTATTATGACAGTTGTGTAAATCAACTGATAATATCTATTTTCTATACAAAATTAATTACTTTTTTTAATACGTGTGAAATGACCAAAACGACTTATAACTTAGGATGGAGGGAGTAGTAACCAAGGTTCTAAAAAAAACGATATGTAATCATAAAAATGGCCGCGGCAAAAAGGTATAGGTAGTGTCCGACACCGTTGTTTTCCATTTTAATATATCGAACAAAAAATCATGGAAACTACCGCGACAAAATCTCATCAAGCTGCGAAGAAACGTTGTTATAGCTACAAAGAATGGTAGGAAATACATTTAATTTATTGTCTCATTTGATTTTTTTTTATGTCCTTAACTCTTCTAAAACATTTAAACCTGAATTTATATTGGTTTTTTGGTTTATATAAGGAATAAACTTATTCCTAGTTCATGAAGATGTTAAGAGTCCCAGACCAAATAGACAAAAGTGCTTGATCTGTTAGCTAAGTCACGAGGCTCTCCCACCTAATGGATTTGTCTTTTGGGTTGAGCTCTTCTCATGGACTTAAGTCCTAACAATTGATACTTTAATTGAGAATTGAACAACATAAAGGCCTACCTATAGGTAAGAATAAGGTGTTCCACCAAATACTAATAGGTGAGTGAAGCCGTCAAAAGAAAAAGTTTATGATTGTAAGCAGACAGTGTTCAACAACTATACACACTCAACCAATCAGAACCCATAACTTTGACACATCATATTACAATTCTAAAATTAATATTATATTTAAAAAATAATAAAATGTGAAGAGAAACGAATACACGATCATGTAACTGCTTTTCTCATTGTGTCATACACGGAACTCAGTATTCAATAGCTTCATTTCTTTCTAACATTAGTCCAAGTATAGCTTTTGAAAATGGCTTCTGGTAAGAACCATGCAATTTCCATATAACTATGTCTATATTTAATTATGTAGCAATATAGTTCTTTTTTCTTTGTTTTAATGTGAGTTTTTATGAGCTTAATCAAGGACCACACACCTTCTGTGCACCACACACCTACTGCTGTTCAGCTTGACTACTTGATTAGTATTCTTATGTGAACAATAAATTTGTAATTCGTGTAATTCCATTTACTTCCACCCGGTCAATGAATTCAAACTTTTTTCAGCTTCTTCCTTGCTACTATCATTATAAATCAAAACATTGATACGAGAACTTTATTCCACTTCACCCATTTAATTATGCATCATTTACTGTAGAATCATAAAAAAACAATCTTTAACCTCCCATGATATAACAACATATCAATAACTTCTATTGACCAAATGATTTAAATTTTCCATTCCAAATTGATCCATTAATTAAATAACATAATGAGTTCATCTTTAGGAAAACATGCATACAGCGCTTCATTAGATATTAAGTCGTTAATACAAGACGGTATATTAATATAAATTTGGGAGCTAGCTCGAGATGTGACACACGTGAGTTTGTTCAAAAAGAATTACGCAAATGGATACATCCTTAATAACACCAAATTCGGTAATGTCTCCACTCCGAAATCAACTTTCTTCGAGTCCACTATGAAATCAACATTCGCCAATTGTAAATCCTTTATCCATATAATGGTGTGGTAGAGTCCTAAAGCTTCGCCTATTTCCACGGTGCATAACAGTGTAAACCACATAGTTTTGGATAACACATAACTTCCCTCGTCATTATTGCTATCCCCACTTTGTTACGGGAGTTAGAGAGATGCATCGACGTTGCACTATAACCTTCCTTTTGCCGGTTTCTGCCACCATTGCCCTCTGATTCCTTATGCTTGTTGTGTTGATGCCATATTGTTTCTGATATTATTATTTGCTGAACCAGTAGCATGTCCAAGCTTCCTGCCATTCGCATACTGCCAAAACTCCAACAAGTGATTTGAATGCTCCAAAATGCTGCTGTCTGTTTCTGTTATCTGTTACCTGATTGTTGTTGGCTTACTGCAGAACTGCGAACATAACATCCTCCGCACTGTTAAGTTGCTGAATTATTATCGGATCAATAATATTCCAAACTCCACTTGCGTGCCATGTATTAACTGCTTTAGGACAACAAAAAACAAGTGAAAACTGTCCTCATCTGCTGCGTTACAGACCACACAATTAAGAGGACACACAATCAAGAGTTCATCTTTATGACTTCAAATTCTCTAAATATAGCCATTTGGCAACTACATGAACTTGGAGTGTATGTGTCTGTGTGTATTGATGAAAGGCAACTTTTGTCACCCGCCAACATCACAAATGTTTTTGAAAGCGTACTTCCATATGATATATTGTCTATACCGCACAAATTTGATGTCTTTTATAGATCTGTATCGAGCACATTAAAATTTTGTTTAAGTATCAAAGGTTTTACTAGTGTAACAACGAGATGCAAGTTTTAATATATTTCATGAACCGGTTCCTCTAACGAAGAAAAAATTAGAACAACATGGCCTCCCACAAGAAAAAACAACACTTAAGCCAAACATTCTAGGCACGCAAAAAGGCCAACACTTGCTACTAGCAACAAGAAAGTGAAAAACAAAACTACCCATACCATTAAAAGACACCCAGAAAAAGCAGACCAGACTTAACAAGGCCGATAAAAAATCGGAACAAAACTTCAAGCTCGGCCAGAAATTGAAGATTGTAACCACGCTGCACAAGTAAGCCTAAATAACACAAAAGATAGCCTCCTCATAAAATCAGAAACACATGCCAAAGTCACACAAAAATCAAAAGGATCTGCCTTAGAGTTATATGGAAATTGATATGATTATTACCTGATGCAAATTTCAAAAGCTGAATTTAAACTTAGATTCTGTGTTGTTTGAGGAAGTTTTTTTCTTATTCAAATTAAGGAAGGGTCTTCTCCTATGCCGATTTTTTATGCAAGCGCAAGCTAGAAACAATATACCAAAAAAGAGAGGAAACCAGCAACAGAGAACTGAATTTCATCCAACCATGATAAAAAAAAAGCGGTTACTGAATTCATCGTGTAATCATGTATTCAAACTTTTCTATTAGTTATTTTTTTAAAATATATTAATTTTACAATTGAAATATGATGTGTCAAAATTATGGATTTTGATTGGTTGAGTGTGTATGGATTCTTTACACTGTCTGCTTACCATCTTTAATCTCAAATTTTATTGCATCATTTACACCGCAAAAAAATATAGAAAAAAAAAAGGCTTTATAGCAGTTTTGATCCCTTAAATATTAGGAAGTTGCGATTTTGGCTCCCTAACAAAATAAAATACAATTCAGCCCTCTAACAGTATATTTTTTCAAAATATATTCGGTAGAAAATTTTCTTCAAATCAAACAGTATATTTTCTCAAAATATATTCGGCAATAAATTTTCTTCAAATCAATATATTTTCTCAAAATATATTGGGCAAGAAATTTTCTTAAAAGGAAACGGTATATATTTATTTTCTTAAAATATATACAATAAAGAAAGAAAGATGAGTAAAACCGTTGTCGATGGTGTTGTAGGCATCGCGAGAGAGAAACCAATTGTATCACAACAGTGCATATATTTTCACCAAGAAACCATAATAATAATAATAATAATAATAATAATCTATACTATATATAAAGAAAACTACCCATTTCAGCACACTTTTGGATTTGACTTTTCATTTCAAAAACACCCTTAATTAGACTTTTCTTTTCAAAAATACCCGTAATTTTAAATACAAATAACCAATTATAAAATAACGCGTGGATTAGTAATCTATGTCACTAATCATTTCCGTTAATCCTTTTTTACCACCATTATTAGTAATCCATGTCACTAATCATCTCCGTTAACCCTCTTTTACCACCATTATTAGCAACTACACATGAAGACATATCTACCAATTTCTGAAACAAAAGTTTGCTTACCAACTTCTAAAACAAAGGTATTTGTTGGCAAAAAAGAGGTCAAAAAATAAAGAAACTTACAACTTGAATGATCACTATTCTTTCAAAAAAAAACTTGAATGATCACTAACTAATCTACTAAATAATAACAGAAATGTTATTTTCTCATTCTCATCTCTCAACGTTATTTGTTTTTTCCTGCTTTATTTCTCACGAGTCTATGAGTTTTTTTAAATTTTTTAAAACAAAAATAATAGCCGATGAAGATTGGACTATAAATCCTTTTTTTACTCACGTTTGTTATTAATCTTTTTTTAAAAGATTAGTAAAAAATATTGTTAAAGATTGAACTTTAAATCCTCTAAAAAAAATTAGTAACAAACATGAGCAAAAAATAATGTTAAAAATTGGACTTTAAATCCTCTAATAAAATATTAGTAACAAACGTGAGAAAAATTTTTTAAAAAAAGATTAGTAACAAACATGAGCAAAAAATAATGTTAAAAATTGGACTTTAAATCCTCTGGAAAAAAGATTAATAACAAACGTCAGCAAAATATTAGGATTCAAAATTTTTTCGAAAAAGATTTGTTAGCACTATATTAAATATTAACAAGTAGAGTTCTCACAGTTCATAGTTTGTTCCCGTATTGTTTAGTTTTTCTCAACCTCTCTCAGCCATGTGCATCAGAATTCAGAACTAACATGTAAGTTTTTTTCTTTTTCTTTTTCTTTCATGTTACAACTAATCAAAGTCGATTAATTTTATGAGTTATTTGACTTTGCTGGTTTATTATTAGTGATTACGATTGAAATTGTTTACAATTATCAAAGTCGATTAATTTTATGAATTATTTGACTTTGATGGTTTATAAGTGATTATTATTCAAATGGTTTACGATTAATTTTTAGAATTATTTGACTTTGCTAGTTTATAATTACTTATACAACTATAATAGTGTGCTTTTTTTATATATATAAATAGAACACGAGAATATTAATGATATTTGAAATAAATCGTGTGTATTGCTAAAGTATTTGGGCATTTGGCACAGGAATCGAATAATATGAATCATAGTTTATTTCAATGCGTGCCTTAATTCCAATTGTTTTTGTTGTGCGATTGCCATTATATACACTGGTGCATTTGTTTTTCTTTCTTTTTTTCTATTTATCTCTTAAATCTCAAACATGTGAATCAAATTATTTCGATATGATTTCATGAGGGGTTATATGTTATATGAATCCATTATTGTAAATTTGTGCAATTCTATAAATACAAAATAGGATTTAAGGTAAAAAAAATTCGTCTGTTTCAAAAATAAAGCCCTAGTTAATTTGATCTGCGATTTCTCATGAGTCGTTAATTTATTCTCAAAATTTACAAAGCTTTTTGGTTAAACGAATCAATATGATCAAAAGTCAAAACCCAGGTAAAATTGTCGCATATAGATCGAACCGGATTGAATATGATTTGTACCGGCCCGTTTCTCTGCAATCCTGGTACATTGATAAAAAAATATTAAAAATTCATGTTTTCTTTTGTTAAAAAAATTAAATATATGCATGGTACTTTTACTAATTCTTTCATTATTACCCCTTTAAAACACAAAACGAAAAATCTCTTTCATTATTAATTATTAATCTTTTACTTTTGACGGTTCTTATTAGAAAAACGGGAAATAGCAAAAGTCAACTATCGTGGGAGGATCATCAGAAAGTAAGGACAAAATATGAAAGGAAAAGAGAAGAGAGAATGGACAATGAGCAAACACAACAACGACTACTTCAAAGACGAGAAAATTATAAACGACGGAAAGAAATAGGAAATGAAGTTGAAATATCATGCACTAATGATATCGTTGAGCCAAACGTGCTCAATCAAATTTTCACAGCTATGAATTTTTCAAATACACACTTTCAAAGAACTCATGACAACGAAGCAGAATCAAGTACCATACATATTAATGACCCAACACTTGGTTAGTGATGAAAACAAAATTATATACTTTTACACTTATTTAACAATTATTATTATTTATTATTATATTGTGATACTTTTTCTTATGTCATAAATATTCTTATATATTTATATTTATTTTAACTACCAGATCTTAATAATGCATCAACTTTTCAAGGAACTCATGATAATGAATCAGAATATGATGAACCAGCATATTATAAACTGGAATATGGTAACTCCAGTGCTTTTGTAGAATATATCAAATATTAGCATTTATTATGTCTTAAATTATAATATCACTTTGGTCGTAGATAACGTGGAAGTTGATGAAAATTTTGGAGATGCACAAATACAAGATGTTGATATTGAAGACACAATTAATGAAAATTTTCAAGATGCACAAATACAAAATGTGGATATGGAGGACACAGTTAATGAAAATTTTGAAGATGCACAAATACAAGATGAGGATGTGGAGGACACCGTTAATGGAAATTTGAAGATGCACAAATACAAGATGTGGATATGGAAGACACAATTATTTTTACATTGTTGCATCGTCGTCGTCAAGGTATGTCGATTAAATTAAATAATTTATCATGAATCGCGTGGCATGTGCTGCAAAGGTGGGAATGTGTCAATTTCACAAGTTGATGCTCCTCAAGAGTTATTAGAATTATTTTCAGACGATTCATCTGAAGGAAGACATTTTAGACAACATATCAGAAGTTACAACCATGTGCTCTCATTCACTTCAATTGGTGTTCATGTTGATGAAAATATGCTTGCAGCTGGTCGTGGTATATATACTTCTCCTGCTCAAGATGCATTTTATCACAAGATAGGAGGTTTCTATCCAAATAACGGCTCCATACCGCGTTTCTTGCAGTTATACATCTATGATACTGAGCATGAGCTAGAAAATAGGATGCTTGAAAATCCTCAACTCCACCAAACAATAGTTTATAAATTACAAAAAATACTCCACCAATACAATCCTTATGTAATTAAGTTTAAGCAACTTGCACTACTTCCAAATGTCTGTGAGTGCAGGCTAATTATTAAAGAGCGTCCAACAAATTAGCCACAATATAGCTTCCCATCTTCTTCTCAAGTAGCGGCAATTATTGTTGGTGGTGACGATGAATCTATGGAATGTGGAAGAGATATAAATGTAATGAATCATGATGGAACTCTAAACAAAGTACAAGAGACAAAAGGATATTATGATCCCCTGCAATATCCTATATTGTTACCTTTCGGTACGCATGGTTGGGACGTCCACACCACAAATCATAGTGGACAACGTGTACAATGTCGACCATATTATAGTTACATGCTTCCAGTTATTCAAAAAGGTAGTAAGGACAAATGATATTTGCATGTATTATTAGGTCTAATATGTGGGCTAATATCAAGGACCTACATTTATTACAAAATATGCAATCAATGAATGATCCTGAATTTGCATAATTTCTTATGCGAATTGGTGACGGTGTTGAACCTACCAAACCTAATGATATGGTGAGGATACCTCATCAAATTGCATTACCATGGGCAGGAGAACAGTCAATACAAACTCTTATTGATCATATTTTTCCACAATTAGATTGCATGGATGGGATGCATCATATATGGTCGAAAGAGCCATAATTACACCTACAAATGATGATGTTCAAAAATTGAATGACATAATTATCAATCAGTTTCTAGGAGAAGAACATAATTTGTTGTCATTTGACGAGGTTGAAGGGGATACTCATAACTTATATCAACAGGAATTCTAAAACTCAATTGCTCAAGGAAGTATCCCACCACATATTTTAAAGGTAAAAAAGGTGCACCTTTGATGTTGTTGTGAAACATAGACCCTAAATATGACTTGTGTAATGAGACACGATTGTTATGTCGTGGTTTATTTAAGAATATGTTGGATGTGGAAATCCTAACAGGAAGCAATGCTGGAAAAAGAGCATTCTTCCCCAAAATTAAATTAAAAACGAATGCGAGTTCAAGACTTCCCTTTGTACTTAGTAAAAAAAAGTTTCCCGTTAAATTAAGTTTTGCTATTACCATAAATAAGTCACATGGAAAGACCATTCTCAATGTCGGAATCTATCTTCCACAGCTTGTTTTCAGCCATGGTCAATTATATGTAGCTTTATCAACGGGAGTTTCTCAAAATTCAACAAAAGTTCACATTAAAGAAGGGAAAATAGAAGGAGAAGATGAAAACTTTAAGAAAAATGTAGTTTTTAAAGATATTATTTTATCGTAATCATAACAATGTTTCTTTTACATAACATGTTATTTATATATTTATGTTATGATGTTACTAATTACTATTAGAATAAACAATAAATGATCATTATTTTATCTTTATTTTATATGCAGACAAACAAAAAAATGTTGAGGTCATAAATAATTTTGTTATATACCTTTACAATATTTTATTTATAAATATATGAATAATTTTCATTAATATTTAAAAATTTAAAAATTTAAATAAAAATTATACAAACAAACCTAATAAAATAACCACATGTGTTTGCGCAGTAGAAAGAGCAGATAGACGGGCACGATGGTGCCTGTCGTGCCCGTCTTTCCTCCAGTAATAATAATAGATAATCATGCTCCGGCTACATTAAGAAGGAACAACGTGTGTCTCCTTGCGATGCTCCGGCGCTTAGATATTCGTTGATCAAATTTAATCGGATTATATATGGCCAATATTCTCTCGTCACCGTTGGGTGATAATTTCAATCGGATAGTCAATCAAAGGGAAAAACAATTCATGAAACGCTTAGGCCTTATGTTAAAAGAATTAAAATCTAAACTCAAACAATTAGCCATGCCCTTGCAATTCTTAGACTGCTGTGGTATTTGGTGTAAGCTTATTCAAATTAACGCTAGTAATTGTGAAGCTAATAAAATATGAAAGGATGAATTGAAGTAGCCTTCTTATGATTAATTTCACATATACTAAATTTATTCAAAGCCTTAGGCGTGCAAAAATTAGTGCCTAATGAATGGAACAATGATGAGACAAAAACAATATACCGTGCTATCAGTGTTATTTTGAAAAAATAGAACCTGATAATAAGATGAATCCAGGGATGAATTCCATCGAGTGATTGTTGTAGCTCCTGCAGTTTGTCTTGCATCGCTGCGATAGAGTTAGGATCGCCAGTGGCGGTAGGGTTTGGTTGAGAGTGTGGTCTAGGTTAGTTTTTGGTATTTACCGGCTACCGTTTTTTGAGATCACCAGTAAAAAAATTTAGGTTTATGAGTGTGATCTAGGTTAGTTTTACCGTTCCCCACAGACGGCGTCAATTGTACTTGTAAAAATTACAATAATGGTATTAGGGTTTGTATTGTATTGACCATGCCTTGAGAGTGTTCTTAAGGGTTGTATTTATAGTCTTCTATGTGCCTGATTTATGGTTACTTATGCAGTAAGTAACAGGGGTATTTATGTATTTAGGCCGAGCTCTAGAGGTTTCTAGAAGCTGGCTGAGGCGGCGCCCTAGGAAGGGTGCGTCTTGGGCTTTAGAGCCTTTCTGGAGGGCGCTGAAGCCTTTTGGAGGGTCCTTAGACCCTTCAGGAAGACTTTTAGATCCTTAGGAATATATTGACGGTTCAAAAAACAATAACATTATGAAAGCAACTATAAAACATAGGGTCTCATAATGAATTACTTACAAAATCACTTTGTCAAAAGGTTGTCAAATAGGTCCTTGTATGTTTTTGTTATGTCGAGGGATCTGGTTCAGAAGCTTTTGACAAAGACAGTAACTAATTTGAAACATTAATAGAGTTAGAGATTAATTTGAGAGTGACTTACAAAAACATGGACCGATTTGGTGGTTGAAGAATTAATTATTGACAAAAGAAAACTAAAGGAAAATATTAATGGCATTGGAGTTAGTATTGTACACAAGGCTCTCTAGAAGGGAATGATTCCATCGGCAGAGCATGCTCTCGAGTAATAAACAGTTTTTGCTCTTTTTCTTTTCGTCTTTTCAATAATACTCTAGCATAGGGCCTGTCACAGAATAAATGGCTGCTACCGGATCCATGGCTGCAGAACTAGCAGAGAAATTCCAGACTTCATTTGATGGATCTTTGAAACAGGTCTCAGATCTATTTGACAAACTCTTGGATATGATATGAGGACAAAGATGGTAACAGAAGTTGTATGCACCTTAATTGGAAATCGCTGCTATTGTGTTCAACAACATGGTTTAATAAGAGATATGATCATAATAAGTGTTACAATAAACTAACATCATTCTTATACTTAATCAAGGTCCATTACTATGATATAACTTTTATAAAGTGACTTATATTAGGGTGAAACGGTCGGATCTAAATGGATTACAGGTTTAAATCTCTGTTTTTACCACATGTCTGTCCCATCCTAAACCTATTTTAATGTCCATGCCTTTTTTTGTTTTTCTCTCATTTTAGCTTGTAACGTTTAGAAATTTCCATTACATTTTTAGATCTTGAAATTATTTCATGTTCTCAGGCTTTGGCACTCTTGTAATCCAAAAATAAAAAGAAAGAAATCATTTCAAGTTCTGATTTGATCTCTACTTGCTTTCTCCCACTCAAGGTTGAGAGATAAAGAGAACACCAACCATGTGTAGCAGAGCTAAGCCGTGGCTTTGCATTTGTACTGTTACAGAGACTTGGAGAAAAAATCAACGTGGTAGTATCGATGAACCATCGTGTACCAGCCATTACAACAGTGAGTGAAGGTAGACTTCGAAGCAATCTAAAATTCAAGAAAACAATGTAAAAAACAATTTTCTGTGCTTTCACCCGAAACAAACCACCCATGACTCCGCCGTACCCAATCAAAGACCAACCCTACGTATAACAACAACAATCCTACCTAATGTCCCAACAGCTACAATTATTAACCATTTAATTTAACCAGTCTTGTGCATTTTCAACAGGTAACACAAAAACAGTATAAATAAATTCCATAATTTACATAATTCAACTGTCAATAATAAGCTTACACGTATAACTCAAACACCACATAAGATCCTACGACATAATCAGAGTGCGTTAACATAAAAATTGATTTCTTACTGAACGCTATAACACACACACACACACACACACTGACAAGGAAGGATGGAAGGAATCAATTTTTGTTGTGTTCTCTTTATTTTCATCATTCACGGTACATAGGTTCTATTTTGTTGTGTTTGGTTTGCAACAATAGTATTAATTCAATTCTGGTTTAGAAAGCTAAACAATACAAAAATATATAACAGTAGCTTCAAACCACTCCAGATAAGTATATGACAAAAACAACAGGATGCACATAAAGTTGAAAAAACGAACTGAACATCAAATGTCTCAACATCAAACTGTCGAAATTAAAGATAAAGATAAAAATTACAATATCTAAATATTTGAGACTCCACATAAAGTTTCACACGAACAATGGACAATCTTCAATACAATGGAAAAGTTGGAAAAATTCTACGCATAAACTTACTGATGTAATAAAACCATGCCATACGCCAACGTGCATTAATGCACAACACTGTTATGAAGGCCAATAGTATTGTTATATAAGATGCTGTGAAACTCCAATAAAATGTTATCATGTCTACCATGGTTTCCTTTTCTCCATTGGGTGAGATTTGAAAAAGTGATTGGAATAGGACCTGACAAGAAATTATGTGATAGGTTCAAGGCTTTAATTTGTTGTAGGTCTCCAATTTGAGAAGGGATGTAACCTGTTAAATTATTGCATGATAAATCCAATCCAGTCATATTCTCTAGAACTATACCCTTGTAAAAGTATTCATTGTGCTTTGTTCTGAACTCCACTTCAAATTGTAGATCTTCATCCAACGAATTTTCATTCCATGGAGGTTTAATCGACAAACTAGCATTGAAGAAAGAATTTACATTTGGTATTAAGTCATATATGGTTGTGCCTATACCAAATGACAATTCAAAACAGGACCGTCGTCGTCGTCATCATCACCAGCATATTGTCTCATTCCAAATGACATATTTCGGAAGCAATATGGTATTGAAGCATTGAGCATGTTCCGTGATAGAACCATTATGTCAATCTTTTTTAACCGACACAACTGATTTGGAATTTCTCCTTCAAAATTGTTCCCTCCTAATAAAAGAACACGTAACTCTGAAAGCTTATCCATCCAGTTGGAAATTTTACCTGAAAATTTGTTCTCCTTCAAATCTAGAAGTTGTAGTGAGTCTTCAGGGAATTCATATGGTATAGATCCAGAGAGATTATTCTGTTGCAAATACAAGAACCATAGAGATCCAGATGTGAACTTTGGGATTGATCCAATTAACTTGTTTTGAGAAAGATCCATAATTTCAAGATTGGACATGTTGGAAATCTCAGTAGGGATCTCACCTTCTAATAGATTTTCAGACATAAGAAGGACAGCCAATTCAGAAAACATCCCAAACATAATCCTGTGTTGTTTCCCAATCTAGGAATTGTGCCTGAGATTGAATTATTGGATATGGATAGCAAATATAATCCTGTGTTGTTTCCCAATACATCTTCAAGTGTTCCACTAAAGTTGTTATTATTGAGAAATAACCCAAACATATTTACTAAATTACAAAATTTAGGAATATTTCCACGTAGAAAGTTGTTGGAGAGCTTCAAGTAAATTAACTCATTCCCCTCTGTGGCCAATTGTTCAGGTAACTCACCTGAGAAATGATTATGAGAGAAATCCAAGATTTGAAGTTCTTTCATCTTACCAAATTGATGAAGGTATATTTCCTTCAAATTTATTCCATGAAAAGTTCAAATAGGTAACACTAGGAAGGAATATACCAATATCTTCTGGAAGAAAACCACTCAAATTGTTGTTTGATATATCTAAATATTGTAAGCCATCATTATTTATCAACCAATTACTTGGGAGTGAGCCAACTATATTGTTGCAGGAGAGATCCACAAATATCAAATTGTATTGATATGAAAGAAAACTAGGGAGGACGCTTCCTTTGTCCATGTTTAGGTTGCAATTTCTAAGAATGAGTGACTTCAATTGAAATTTAGGAAACCACTTTGTTTTTTCAGTTTCAATGTGATGATTTAAATTTTATGTGAGAGTTTGTACCTAATGAGTTGATATTGATACAAGAAGATAACAGAGGGACAATGTTTTCACACTTTCGGAGATGTATTTGTAAATTCGCAAAAATAAGGATCTATTTTGACTGACGTGTACAAATCAATTTTTACTACTTGTTTTATGTCAAGAACAACGCGAAAAGCCTGCAGAAAAAGAATAGAGATTACACGGCAGACATGGCAGTGGAGCTTACACGTATAATTATTTCTATGTCATTTATACTATTTTTGATTACATAACCAATTGTATATTTGGGTTAAAAATGTTCTATGCCTCTTTAGTATAATTCTGAGGAACTTTTCATTTATTAATGTTTTTTTTCCCTGATTGTAGCCTACACTGGAAATGGTACATCTACAGATGAGGTAAAAGTTAAGCATGAACTTTGTTGTTCCTTTTATTCTTTGAGTATTGAAGCTTCACTCTCCTCCACTTACTATCTGATTTGTTTGTTTAGATTCCATTTATATCCTGGACGTTGGAAGGGCTCCTTCATTCATAGAAGGACAGTTATGGCAATTTTCCAATTTACATTCATGAAAATGGTAAGTCTCCCCTTAGATAAATTTTTTGAAAGCTTCATGGTCCATTGGTGTAAAACGTTTTTACGTCGATATTCATTGATAATTTATTGTTTTGGCACTATATATTATTCATTTTAATATTCAAGGTTTAGCCTTTAGAAAATTTGGTCCAAACTATTCTATTTCTATTTCTACGTCTAATGGTGAACCTCTTGAATTTTAGTTGTTGTAGCAAGTTAATATATTTTTTTCTTCTTGTCAAATGACATATTTATATTAAAGAATTAAAATTAAAAATATCTCAACCTGCTATAGTAAGTATAGTTTAAGAGGCCCTATATTACAACCAGTTTTTTGGAGGCATATTAAGGGAAATCTTAGTTCTATTCTAGTATTCTACTCTACTTATTTCTAATAAATCACCCATTTAAGAACTTCAATCATGGTTATAATCTGAACATTTGGATGAAATGGCAAGGAAATTTTTTTCCAGTTTAAGTAGAGGTATTGAATTCAAATTCAGCTATGACAATATATTCGTGTTAAATCTCTTGAGAGAGTTTTGTTCATGTCAGGTCAAGGATTAGTTTCTGCAGTTGCGCATAAATGATATCTAACTCTAAAAAAAATGTTTGTACAAAACAACTTTATATAACTGATATCATAGTTATACACAATTAACAAGAGACGTTGAAATTTAACATAACGAGCTAGTACTCAAAAATGCAGATTTAACATAACAAGCTAGTGCTCATGATTACCTCTGGTTTCAATTTATACATATTTTGACCTTCAATTTAAGCTCTCCGGTTTCAATTCTTACGTACAAGATTATAAAGAGCAAACACTCCTCACTTCACAAGCCGGTTTTGTGATAATGAGTTAGGCCCCAAATTTCAACATGATATTAGAGGGCTTGACGGGGGTGTATTGGGAAAAACCCAAGTCCCACGTCGGATAGATGAGACTGTTGATGAGAATTTATAAAGAGGAGGTACTCCACACTTCACAAGCCGGTTTTGTGATGATGAGTTAAGCCCCAAATTTCAACAATGTGTTTGCAAAGTTTACCTTCGCAACAAATAACAGAATTTTCTGGCTGTCTTGAATATGTCTTATCAAGGTATATCAAGAGGCACAGGCTGCTAACCGATAGATGCCATCATGAAAAAGGGGGAAATTAAGAGAAGAGGATGGAAGAGAAAAAAAAAATCAACATATGCGCCATATGTTCATTTCTATCAAAACTCCTCCATTGTAAAACTAACTCTGGAGAATATGATAAAATAAGACAACAAAATAATTATTCTATCGTACTGAGTCAAAGACAATATTATATTTTAACAATATAAGAGGTTATTTTGTATGGGCCTTTTTGGATGTATTTTAGTTACTAGTTGGATATGAAGCAAGTTATGGCTTATATTACATAGATTTGGAAGATCCAACCTTGAAAAGGCAGCCTAAACTTTCTTCTGTTTGGTACTCAAATTTTCTAAACAACAGAACTATAGACTTAAAGATCACCATGAAAATTGAGGAGAATTCATCTGTACTCTCCAACACTTCCTTAATGTAATTAGGACTAGTTAAAATAAATAATTTCTCTCTAGCTTGCTCTCTTTCTTTTTTTTTCCTTTCTTGGTCACATTTTGCTTCTTTGTGGGAAAGAATGGCATGAATTATGGTGTTTAAACATAGGAATAAGATTATAATTTTAATAAACATGACATACACATTTTTTCTATTACATTAGAACTATATGAATAAAAATATGTTTGATATTAAGTTCATATGCAGTTTTAAATGACTAATGTATACAGTTAGCAAACTGAATTATGCATTAATGTGAATAAAAACATGTTTGATATATAAGCATTAATATGAATAAAAAAACAGAAAAAAATAAACACAATAACATATTCAATAGCTTCAAATCAAACCTCTGCAGACAAGTACATCACACAAACAACAATAAAAATTCTATTAAAAGGAGCTTAAAATCCAACGACTCAGCATGAAACTGTCTGAAATTAAAGGTAAATATAAAAATTACAATATCCAAATATTTGAGACTCCACGTAAAGTTTCAACAGGTACTACGGATATTCTTCAATACAATGGAAAAGTTGGAAAAAATCTACGCATAAACTTACTAATGTAATAAAACCAGGCCATACGCCAACGTGCATTGATGCACAAAACTGAAATGAAGGCCAATAGTATTGTTATGTAAGATGCTGTGAAACTCCAATAAAATGTTATCATGTCCACAATGGTTTCCTTTTCGCCGTTGTCATTGGATTGTGGTGAAGGTGAAGACTCGACACGTTCACACTTTCGGTCAAGGAGTGGTCCACAAAGACTGGGATTACCTCTGTAGTTTTCCTCATCAAAGTTTGCAAATTGTCCTGTGCTAGGTGGTGTTCCAGAAAGGTTGTTGTATGACACGTTGAAGGTTGACAAAAAGTTCAGCTGGATTAGTTCATTAGGTATCTTACCACTCAAGTTATTGTATGATAAGTCAAGACTCTCTATTTGGGTAAGATTTGAAAAAGTGATTGGAATAGGACCAAACAAGTGATTATGTGATAGGTTCAAGGCTCGAACTTGTTGCAGGTGTCCAATTTGAGAAGGGATAGTGCTTGTTAAGTGATTGCATGATAAATCCAATCCAGTCATATTCTCTAGAACTTTACCCTTGTAAAAGTATTCATTGTGCTTTGTTCTGAACTCCACTTCCAAATTTAGATCTTCCTTCAATGCATTTTCATTCAATGGAGGTTTAATCGTAAAACTAGAATTGAAGAAAGACTTTGCATATTGTATAGCAAAGTCGAATCCTTCGAAAAATGAGAGTTCAAAAATAGGACCATCAACATATTGTCTCATTCCAAATGACATATTTTGGAAGCAAGATGGTATTGAAGCATTGAGCATGTTCCGTGATAGGTCCATTATGTCAATCTTTTTTAACCGACACAACTGATTTGGAATTTCTCCTTCAAAATTGTTCCCTCCTAATAACAGGACCCTTAAGTCTGAGAGATTATCCATCCAGTTGGGAATTTTACCTGAAAATTTGTTCTCCCTCAAATCCAAAAGTTGTAGGTCTGAGCTTTCAGACAGTTCAAATGGTATAGATCCAGAGAGGTCATTCTTTTGCAAATACAAGAACTTAAGATATTTCAAGCTACTGAACTTTGGGATTGATCCATTTAACTTGTTTTGAGAAAGATCCATAATTTCAAGATATGACAAGTTGGAAATCTCAATAGGGATCTCACCTTCTAATATATTCCCAGACATAAGAAGGGCCTGCATGTTAGAAAACGTCCCAATTGAACTAGGAATTTTGCCTGAGATTGAATTATTGGATATGGATAGCACTCTTAAAGTTGTACCGTTTCCCAATACATCTTCAAGTGTTCCACTAAAGTTGTTATTATTAAGAAATAACCCTAACATATTCACTAAATTGAATTTAGGAATATTCCCATGTAGAAAGTTGTTGGAGAGCTTCAAGTAAACTAATAAAAAACCCCATTGTTCAGGTAACTCACCCGAGAAATGATTATGAGAGAGGTCCAACAATTGAAGTTCTTTCATCTTACCAATTGATGAAGGTATATTTCCTTCAAAGCTATTCCATGAAAAGTTCAACTGTGTAGCACTAGGAAGGAATATACCAATATCTTCTGGAAGCAGACCACTCAAATTGTTGTTTGATATATCCAAATAGTGTAGGTCATTATTATGGATCAACCAACTTGGGAATGAGCCAACTATTTTGTTTCTGGAGAGGTCCACAAATATCAAATTGTATTGATATGAAAGAAAAGTAGGAATGACACTTCCTTTGTCCTTGTTTAGGTTGCAATTGCTAAGAAAGAGTGACTTCAATTGAAATTTAGGAAACCACTTTGTTTTTTCAGTTTCAATGTGTGCTTTAGTGCTTTGTGATGAAATATATAGAACCTGGAGATTGGAATGATTAGCCAAAGTGTTCAATGAAAATGATCCTTGCATGTAATTCCCGTAGAAGGATATGTATGCCAAGGATGTGAGATTGGTAGTGAAGGATGGAAAATTTCCACTGAACAAATTATAGCCAAGATCAAGAACTCTGAGATTTGTTAAGTTGCTTAAACACTCAGGGAGTTTCCCGCTAAACAAGTTACCGCTGATATCCAGCTCTACCAAATCCTTCAATTTGCATAGTCCTGTCATATGTTTAAGCATATATTATTGTTAAATTAGACCCACAAATCATCACGCCGAGACTTCATCAATTAAATACCATGCGATGCAAAATGAAAAATGCTAGATAGAGCCAAAAAAATTATCCCGACTACTTCAGGATTATGTATTGTTTCAAAAATGCTAGTTAGCCCACCAACCAGGCACCTTGCAAAACACACTCAATTCTCACTCCAATTTCTTTGCATTTGCACAATAAATATTATATTAAATAACTAAGGCTTTGTTTGGGAAGTTGGAGGGGGAGAAGGAAGGACTTTGGAGGATAGAATTATAGAGAAAAATTAAGAAATCTTTCACATTTTTTGAAAGAGTATTTTATCAGAGTGATACATTCACCTCCCTTAAAGTTTCATTGAATGTCACAAACACCCCTTATAGTTTTAAATTAATCACTTACCTCCCCTAATTAATTTTTCAATTGACAATATAATTACCTCCCTCTTTTGTTTAATGTCGTTTGATGTCCGTTAAAGTCCACTCGCTTGTCCCATTCGCCTGAGGCTCTTTTCATATTTCTTTCTTGAATTATTTCTCTCAACTGACGTATTCCTCTTTTCTCCTATAATAATAGTTGTAACGGTTTCTCTAATATTTTCGGTTCTTTCTTGAATTTTGCAGCAACCATAATTGGGTTTCCTAATTATTTTCGTTTGGACATGTCCTTTGTTGAAATAGATAACATCATGAACAAACGGATATTCATACAACTTATCTTTTTTTTTTTTCTTTTTTGCTGAAGTTTATTTGACTAACGGTGTTAACTGCAAGGGTGGTGAATGTCTAATTTAAAACTCTAGAGATTGTCTCTGACATTCAATGAAACCTCAGGGGAGGTTAGTGCAATTTCCCCTAATACTTATGACTGATATATTTTTATTTTTAAAAATATTATATCAATATATAATAAATTTGAAGAATTCATATAAACCCTCTTAATTCAATATATAATAAATTTGAGACTTTGGAGAGCTTATTTTTCTTTAAAATATAAAAGCCTCTTACTTTGAAGAGTCTCCCCTTAAAACTCTCCCCCAAATGAAGAGGGTTTTATATTTTGAAGAAAAATAAGCCCTCCAAAGTCTCTCCTCCCAATATCTTATATTTCATCAACTTATTCTCCTTCCTTTTTTTTTCCAAACTCTCCCCTCTAATCCCCTCCAAACTTGCAAAGAAAACCCAAGTAACTGCTATGTACGTTCTGAATTTAGTTGTCTCCTTCATCACCCGTTTCAATTTTAATGTCCCTCCGATACCATGTTTTATGTTCCTCTATGTATAAAAGGTTCATTATTCATCTTGAATATCATAAGGTATAACCTGAATTTAAAATTTACAATAATATATATTTCATACTACGAAGGTATTTAACATTATTTCTTTTTGCACATTTTTTATTTAGTTTACCATCTATTGTACGATTTGATTATTTTACAGCTGTCTAATTTATTTAGTTTTCATTAGTTGCTATGCTAGTAAAAGCTTAACATGTTAGGGGTGTTCAAAACCAAACCAACCCAATAGAAAAATTTCAAACCAAACCAATCTAAACCGAAACCGCAAAAAACCGCACTTGGTTTGAATAAATTCGGATGACTTTTGCACTGAACTGCGCGGTTCGGTTCGGTTTGCATCTCAGCAACCGAACCAAACAAAACTAAACCACAATAATAATGAATATTACTTAAACATGTACTAGCCCAATTACATAGCTCAAGAATAATCTCTTTTGATTCGATTTTTCCATTGTTGTGTTAGCGCAGCAATTGATGCTTGTTATACAAGCAATAGAAGCAGTTTTCAATTTCTAGGGTTTATGAGAGTTTTGTGATTTGTGAATTTGAGAGAATGAGAAGAGAAAGATAATGAATTGATGAAAGTAAATTGTATATTGATTCTTATCTGAATGTACGAGTGAATGGTCTTATATACAAGTCTAGGATAAGTTGCTTGAAGTACAAGCAAAGTAACAAACCCTAACAACTTTAAGCTACATTCAAGGAGACTTGTAACTAACCAAATAACGAACTAAAAGCTAATGTGATTAACCAACTAAGCATGATTAAATCACTAACAAACTTGAATTAACAACTAAAACTAACATCCTCTCTTAATTCAAGTTTCCACTTCCTTCATGCCAATCAAACTTCTGAGTTTGATGAACCTGTCAACCTTCAATGCCTTAGTGAATATGTCTGCAAGTTGTAGTTCAGTAAAGCAATGAACAATCTGCAGTGCTCCCTTGTTCACCTGCTCCCTCAAGAAATGAAACTTAGCTTCTACATGCTTGCTTCTCCCATGCAGAACTGGGTTTTTTGCCAAGCTTATAGCAGATTTGTTGTCTATGAATAATGCTATAGGTCTTCTAACATCTATTTCCATTTCCTTGAGTATATTTTCAAGCCATATTGCCTGACATGTTGCCATACATCCTGCTATGTACTCAGATTCATAGGTTGACAATGCTACAACCGGTTGCTTCTTGCATACCATGAGATTGGAGCATTTAAGAACTTGAATAGGTAGCCTGAAGTGATCTTCCTATCCTGTTTATCTCCACACCAATCAGCATCAGAATATGCCATCAGTTCCATAGAACTATCATTCAAACATTTAGGAAATAGAATACCATATTGCAGTGTTCCTTTGATGTATCTCATCACCCTTTTGGCTGCTAGCAGGTGAGATACTCTTGGTTCACTCATGAATCTACTGATTATACCAACTGCATATGCAATATACAGCCTACTATTGCATAGATACCTCAGTGAACCAACTATTTGCTTGAACAATGTAGGATTCACAGGTTCTTCTTCTTCATTCATCACCAGTTTTACATTTGCCTCAGCTGGTGATGATGATGGATTACAGTTCATCATATTGAACTTCTTCAATATGTCAGATGCATACTTCATTTGATGCATCACCAATCCTTCTGCAACTTCAGTAAATTCCATGCCTAGAAAGTATGTCAATTTTCCTAAATCTGACATTTCAAAATCACTCATCATCTGTGATTTGAATGCTTCTATCTCATTCACATCACTACCAGTCACTATCAAGTCATCAACATAAAGACAGATGAGTAGTTGATTACCTTCATTTCCTTTCTTCGCATATACACCATACTCAGACTTACATTTGACAAATTCTTGCTGCACAAGAAAACTGTCAATCCTTTTGTTCCAGGCTCTTAGTGCTTACTTCAGTCCATATAGTGCTTTGTGTAATCTATACACCATATTCTCCTTTCCTTTGATTTTGAAGTCTGGCGGTTGTGTCACATACACTTCTTCATCTAAAGGACCATTTAGGAAAGCAGATTTTACATCCAAATGATGCATTGGCCAGTTCCTTCCGCAAGCTATAGCAACTATCAATCTCACAGTTTCTAATCTAGCAACTGGAGCATATACTTCAAAGTAATACATACCAGCCTTCTGCATGAATCCCCTAGCCACTAATCTTGCTTTGTGTTTGGCTATTTCACCATTTGGCTTCAGTTTCAATTTGAAAATCCACGTCACATTTATTGGTTTCTTACTAATAGGTAGTTCAGTCAGTTCCCATGTGTTATTTCTGTTGATTGAATTCAACTCCTCAATCACATCATTCTTCCATACATCTTCATTCAATGCTACTTCATAGTTGATTGGTTCTGCATTTGCTAATAGTGCAAAGTGAACAAATTCCCCTTCTTCATTAACTAAATTATCTGGAGTTATTTCATGTCCAACTAATCTAGTAGAAGCAAATCTCTGTCTAACTGAAGTTCTAGTAGCTTGATTCTCTTCAGCATGTACTTCAGGTTGAACTTCAGTATTGTTCAACTTGATCATCATCTTCAATTATTGTGGGAACTGTGTGATTAGAACTCTTCTCTTTCTTGTTCCAATCCCAAGCTTCATTTTCACATATTTTTACATCTCTACTAATCACTATTGAGTGATTTAGATGATGATATAACTTGTATGCACCTATTTCATGATAGCCAACCAGTATCATAGGCTCACTCTTGTCCCCCTAAATTTCTTCTCTTTGCATTAGGGATATGCATATAGCACAATGAACCAAAAACTCTTGAGTGTTTAGCTAACTGCTTGCTACCAGTCCAGATTTCTCCATGTATCAAATCAAGCTTCTTAGTGGGGCATCTGTTCAAGATGTAAGCTACAGTTCTTACTGCTTCTCCCCAAAATGTATTAGGCAACTTCTTCAATTTGATCATACTTTTGGTCATGTCAAGCAGGCTTTTATTCCTTCTTTCAGCCAAACCATTATGTTAGTATAAGGAGCAGTGACTTCATGCACAATGTCATTGTCTTCACAAAACTTTTCAAATACCTTTGAGGTGTACTCACCACCACCATCAGTCCTTAAAATCTTAATAGACTTTCCACTTTGCTTTTCTACTAAGATTTTAAACTTTTGAAACACATCAAATGCTTCATTTTTGGTCTTAATCAAATATAACCAGAGTTTTATGCTAAACTCATCAACAAAACTGATGAAGTATTTGTTTCCCCCTAATGAAGGAACCTCTAAAGGACCACACACATCTGAATACACAACATTAAGTAGCTCCTTTGATCTACTTGCTGCACTTGAACTGAATGCACTTCTGGGTTGCTTGCCCAACAAGCAAGTGTCACAAACTGTGTTAGGTATCTCAATTTTAGGTACTCCCAGAATCATATCTTTATCAACTAATTGATTAAGACCTCTAAAATTGATATGACCAAATCTATAGTGCCATAACCAGTTATCTTCATCTTTTACCATAGCAGACAAACAATTCAATTTTATAGCTTTCATATTGGTCTGAAAAGTTCTATTCTTTGCAAGAGGAGTTTTCAATACTAACCTTTGATGTTTATCAAACAACTTAAAGGTGTTATCCTTCATAGTAACTAAGTATCCTTTCTGAATGAATTGACCAACACTCAGCAAATTGCACTGCATTCCAGGAACATATAAAACTTCTTCAATTATTGCCATTTTTCCATTCCTTCCTTCAATGGCAATATTTCCCATTCCTTCTGCAACCAAGACTTTATGATCTGCACGCTTTACTTTTGTATTTCTTCCAGGATCCACTTCTCTTAACCATGTCTTGTTTCCTGTCATGTGATTAGAACAACCAGTATCTAAGAACCAACTTTCTGAATTGCAGCTCTCAGTACTAGTTGTTGTAACCATCATTACTAATGAATCATCTGAATCATCTCGTGCAATTTTAGCTTCCTCTTCATCATTCTTTGATTGCTTTCCTTTACCAGACCAACATTCTCAAGCATAGTGTCCAAATTTCTCACATTTGAAGCACTGAATCTTCTTCTTATCAATTTTCTTCCTTTGATTAGAATTTCCTTCCTTTGAAGATTCACCTTTTTCAGATCCATTATTCTTGCCTTTAGCCAGTTTCCTCCCTTAGAGTTTTTCTTCCCATTCTTGAAGTTCTTCCTATCATTCTCATCCTTCTTGATAGTTTGAACTTACAGGGCTTGTTGAATTGATCTTTCACTGCTTCTTTCAGAAACCATCAATTCATGAGCTTCTTATGAACTCTCCAGCTCCTCAATCTTCAAAGTGTTAACATCTTTTGATTCCTGTATTGCCACCACAATGAAATCAAACCTTGAAGATAGAGTCCTCATAATCTTTTCAACTATTTGTTGATCAGTAATAGCTTCACTACAAGCCTTCATCTGGTTCCTTTGAAAGCCTTCACTAGATTGATAAGTTTGGAGATGTATTCAGAAATCTTCTGATCATCTTCCATCTGCATCAGCTCAAATTTCCTCCTCAGTGATTGAAGCTTAATCAGTTTCACTTTATCATCACCTTCATGATACTTTAAAAGAATGTCCCATGCTTCCTTTGAACTAACTGTTTTTTAGATTCTTTCAAAGTTTCCTTCATCAAGACTCTGTTGAATCAAGAACAAAGCCTTGCAATCCTTCTTCTTCAGTTCTTTGTGTGCATTCCTTTGCACATCAGTGGCATTCGCAGCTAATTCAGCTACACCATCCTGCACAATTTCCAACAAATCCTGTGCTCCAAACAAATTCTTCATCACTGCACTCCATCTTTCCCAATTGCGTGCTTCAAGAATTGGAAGATGAGTGTTGAAACAGCTTCTACCATTCATGGTTCTTCCTTCAGCGTTTCTTCATGAATTTGCGTGATTGAAGATCTTGATTACCCTTTAGAATGTAACCACGGGCTCTTGATGCCAATTTGTTAGCGCAACAATTGATACTTGTTACACAAGCAACAAAAGCAGTCAATTTCTAGGGTTTTTGAGAGTTTTGTGATTTGTGAATTTGAGAGAATGAGAAGAGAAAGATAATGAATTGATGAAAGTAAATTGTATACTGATTCTAATCTGAATGTACAAGTGAATGGTCTTATATACAAGTCTAGGGTAAGTTGCTTGAAGTACAAGCAAAGTAACAAACCCTAACAACCTTAAGTTGCATTCAAGGAGACTTGTTACTAACCAAATAACAAACTAAAAGCTAATGTGATTAACCAACTAAGCATGATTAAATCACTAACAAACTTGAATTAACAACTAAAACTAACATGTTGCACCATCAGGTTCGATTCTAATTCTTTTCCATCTCTTTCAATTCATTTCCAGCGATGAATTTATTTCCTTTACTTCCCAATAATTTGTTTCATGCTTATGTTTCTTCTTAATTTTACCTATTTTGATATAAGTTTTACCTAATATTTTATCATATAAACAGCAAAATAAAATGTTCTATGTTTATTTTGTAACAAGTTGGTAATATTAGAGTTAATGTAATATTTTTTTATCTCGCGATAAACCGCACAAACCGAACCAATCCAAGCCGCATTGGTTTGGTTTGGTTTGGATGACTTTTTAAAAATCAACCGAACCAAACCAAACCGCATACTTTTTTATCTCGCGGTTTGGATGACTTTTATGCTCAAAATCGAACCAAACCGCACCGCGAACACCCCTATAACATGCTACGCTTTCACTAAACTCTAAGGGTTTGTTTGGTTCACATGATAGGAAGACAGATATGATAAAATTATCATATCCTACTTAAATCCTTTGTTTGATGTACCAATAAGAAAGGATAAAATAATCCTATTGCTTATCATATCCTATTCATCCTTCAATATTTTAATTCTATGTTTTAGTTGGGTTAGAAACAGGATAGCAAAAACACACGCCTTCACTATTCAAGTGTGTATCAAAACATGAAAGGATAAAATAATATTATCAAGTTTCTTATCAAGTATGTACCAAACATGTGATATGATAAATGTTATCATGTCACTATCATATCTTATCCTTATCCACCTCTTTACCATATCATGTTTCTATCGTATCATGTGCACCAAACGAACCTTAATCAACTAAATTTTTTCCTCCTAAGCTAACCATTGCGTCCTAAACTGTCAACTACCCACCCATCCCTCAAACATTTTATTCTAACCTTGGATATACCTCCATGCACTAAATAAGTTTTTCAAATGCCGCGTTAATTAACGGTGTGTGACTTTGTATAACCAATACTGGTTTAATTGAACCTTAATGCTTTCACACTGCTCCAAAGTTAATTAAGTTTGGTATCATTCTTTCTCTCTCTATTCATTTCATTTCCTTCTCTCTAATTTTTCTTCCTTCTTTCCTTCTCTCTCTTTCAACTTCTCCTTTCCCTTAACCTTGAAAGTTTAAACACGTTTGCATTACTGGAAAACAACAAAATACACATGTATTTGGTTATCAAAGAAACTCTTCATTTTTAGTTCAATACCAAGGCACCTTAGTGCCTTTTACCTGCCACCATGCTTCCCTCTTCTTCTCCCCTTTTCATACTCTTCTTCTTAATGAGTTATCCCTTCTTCCTTGCTATCATGTTGATTTTCTTCTAGGGTTAGTCTTCTTGCTCGCCTTGCTCAATTTGTTCTTAAAAATTGAAAAGCCCCAAAATTGTTTTTGAAAACAGTAACTCTCTTCTCCCTCTCTAATCCAGAATTTATTATTGTTATATGTTAATTTTCGTTTTGGTATTGTTTTTTGACTATTATATGTAGTTAGGATAGGTTTTTGGGTTGGCTTGAATTTGATTTTATTGTTGCTCAATGAAGTTCCTCATGAAATTGGAGGCCTAACTCATCCTTAAAAACCAGTTCGTAAAGTGAGGATTGCCTCTTCTATATAAACTCTTACCAAGAGTCTTATCCATCTGATGTGGGACATGGATTTTTCCCAATACACCCCCGTCACGCCCAGCACTCTTTGGGCTTTGGTGCGTGAATCGGTCGTCACGCCCAGCAGCACTCTTTGGGCTTGGTGCGTGAATCGGTAGGTGGCCCTTGAATTCGACAGACTCTGATACCATAATGAAATTGGGGGCCTAACTCATCCTTAAAAACCGGTTCATACTTTTGGTAAAAGTTTACATAGAGAAGGCAATCCTCACCTTACAAATCGGTTTTGTAAGGATGAGTTAGGCTTCAAATTTCAATATGCTATCAGAGCCTGTTGAATTCAAGGGTCACCTACCGATTCACACACCAAGCCCAAAGAGTGTTGTTGGGCGTGACGGCCGATTCACGCACCAAAGCCCAAAGAATGCTAGGCGTGACGGGGGTGTATTTGGAAAAATCGGATAGATAAGACTCTTGGTAAGAGTTTATATAGAGGAGGCAATTCTCACCTTACAAGCCGATTTTGTAAGGATGAGTTAGGCCTCAAATTTCAATAGTTCCTAGCTTTTTTATGTTTAACATCATGCTCTATGTGAATTTTGACTTTTACCGCTTGCTATTGAAAGCTTACCATTTTGCGTTTGCCTTTTCCTTTACCTTTTGTCTTCCTTTGCTTCTGCTCAAGAAAAGGGTAGGTTACTGGAATTTACACTCGTGATAACATAAATGAAAAAGGTAAACCGTATAACTTCTCTTGATGATGATGCAGGAAATAAAATCACAGATGAAAATGGTTTACGTAATGTTGCGCGTCAATATTTCGTGAATATTTTTCAAAGGTGTGTTCTCTCCTGTTATTGATGTTATTCATTCTTCTGTTTCTACTGTTGATAATGATAAGCTTACGGCACCTTTCACAAAGGCTGAATTTCACTCTGCTATTTTTTCTATGCACCCCGATATATGTTCAGGCCCTGATGGCTATAGTCTGGGCTTCTACCAACATTTCTGGAATTTATGTAGTGATGATATTTTTAGAGAATGTTGTGCTTGGTTAGATACGGGGCAATTTCCTCCTGACTTGAACATCACTAATATTGCGTTAATTCCAAAAGGTTCCTCGCATGTTAGCATGAAGGATTGGCGGCCTATAGCGTTGTGTAATGTTTTATACAAAATTATTTCAAAGGTGTTAGAAAATAGGTTGAAGCATGTCTTGTCCCAATGTATCTCAGACAACCAATCTGCTTTTGTTCCGGGAAGATCCATCTTGGATAATGATATGGTAGCGATTGAGGTACTACATTTTATGCAAACTAAGACACGAGGAGAAGACAGGTATGTTGCTTTGAAACTTGATATTAGCAAAGCCTATGATCGTATGGATTGGGAGTATCTTCGTGCAGTAATGTCTAAAATGGGTTTCCATGATCGTTGGATCCACTGGATGAGTATGTGCGTTGAGTCTGTGGATTACTCTGTACTTGTAAATGGTGAACAGGTCGGACCTATTATTCCGGGACGTGGTCTCCAAAAAGGGGACCCCCTTTCCCAGTATTTATTTACTATCTGTGTCGAAGGCTTATCAGCACTTATTCGAGACGCGGAGTTTCGCAGAGAACTCACTGGCACAATAATATGTCGCAGAGCACCTTCTGTTTCTCACTTTTTATTTGCTGACGACTGTTTTCTTTTTTTCAAAGCAGATGAGAATCAAACAAATGTCATGAAAAACATTATGACTACATATGAAACAGCATCTAGTCAAGCTATAAGCTTACCTAAATCAGAAATTTTTTGTAGCAGAAATGTCCCTGATCCGCTTAAACAGACAATCAAAAACATTCTTGGAGTTCAAGTAATATTGAGCACGGGAAAATATCTTGACTTACCTTCTATGATAGGCTGAAATTGCAATGCAACATTCGCATTTATCAAAGACTGTGTATGGCAGAAAATCAACTATTGGAGTGGTAAATGCCTCTCAAAACCAGGACTCGAGATCATGATTAAATCTCTTTTGCAGGCTATACCTTCATATGTTATAAGTATCTTCCACTTACCAACCACTTTAATTAATTCAATTCAGAAAATGATGAATTCTTTTTGGTGGGGACATGGTCGAACTTCACAACGGGGCATTTATTGGATGATTTGGGAGAAATTATCTGCACCAAAGATTCATGGAGGTATGGGTTTCAAAGACATTTCTGCTTTTAATCTAGCTATGTTAGGTAAACAGGGTTGGAAATTCATCACAGAACCGGACTCCTTAGTAGCTCGCATTTTCAAAGCGCGCTACTTTCCTAATGGCACTTTCCTCACGGCTCAAATTGGTCACAATCCTAGCTACGTTTGGCGAAGCATCATGCGTGCTAGATTCATAGTGCAGGATGGTGCAAAATGGAGTATAGGTTCAAGTGCATCTATTCCTATTCTAAATGAATTGTGGTTACTGAATGGGGAATGCATTCGTAGTGATATACCTGGAGCTCATTTTGTTTCAAATTTTAATATTAATAGTTTGATGAATTTACATGAGAAAAGTTGGAATGAGCACACAGTTAGACAGGTTTTCAATGTCGATATAGCAGATAACATTCTACACACGCCTCTTATTTCCCAGGTTGACGTTGATAGAGTAATTTGGAAAGCGGAATGGACGGTACTTTGTAAGTAGTGCATATAAATTATGTGTATCAGAGTTGGTTGATTCTTCTTATTTATGGCTCCCGGGATATTGGACTGGAATTTGGAACCTCAAAGTTCCCCTGAAGGTAAAAAAATTAATTTGGCGCATTTGCAGAGGATTTTTACCAACGAGAGTACGGCTGCTCGACAAAGGCGTCACATGTCCAACGAACTGTGCTAGTTGTGATTCAGGGTATGAAGATTTTGCTCATATTTTTTTCACTGGTATGTTTGCCATCAAAGTGTAGAATACGACTGGCCTATGGGGTTCTATTCAACATGCTCTTTCAACTACCGCGTCAGCTACAGATGCTATTTTTTTACTTTTTCAGAACTTATCTGCTGATTTATCACAGCGATTCGCAACTATGATATGGAGTATTTGGAAACACCGCAATCTTAGAGTTTGGGATGATGTAACAAAAACTAGTGCTTCAATGGTGGACCGAGCTCGAAACATGGTTGTTGCTGGCAATTAGCAAACACCCCTGACGCTATTGTTTCCACTATTTCCATTTCGTCTTCATCGACCCTCAGTGGGGGGCCTTCTACTTCGACATTACACACTGGCAATCGATGGCAACATCCTATGCCGGGTCGGTACAGATGCAATATCGATGTCGCTTTCTCTAACTCTCTTAATCGAACAGGTATTAGTATATGTATTCGGAAGTCAGACGGTAGTTTTGTGTTAGCAAAAACTATGTTGCATCCTTGTTTTTTTCCGGTAGATATGGGCGAAGCACTTGGTTTATATTTAGATTTACAATGGCTCAGGGATATGCAGTTTGATAATGTGGATTTTGAAATGGATTCTAAGTTGACGGTTGATGTTTTTCTCTCTGACAGGAATGACACGTCTGAATTTGGTTGCATTATTACTTCTTGTTGTTCTTTGTTTAACTCTTTATTTTCTAACTCTAGGGTGGAGTTGTTGGTGTAAGCCCTAGAGGCCAATAGTTTATGTTAAACTTATCTTATGTATCATGACTTTTATTATTGAATAAATATATGGCAATCTTTATTATATTTATAGTAATGTTAATAAAGTCCTTAGAATAGATAGTTCATGTAATAATATATTAAGTGTGACTTAATCATGAGATTACATTATCATAAAGAACGCTATTCTTAAATATATCTGTAGTCAAGCTTTAATATGAAGAAGGATAATAATAAAGCGTCGAGACTATTATGTATGTAGACTGATGACCGTATCTCATGGGTCATAGATATGAGATATTAAGTCTATACATAGGTATAAATATTAGGAGTAATATTTATACTGGATTGACCCACTGTGAGAATACTACATAGTATGTTATGAAATTGTCATAAGATATTCTCACAATGATAATAGTGTA
>Ga0228710_1001630_pt1 | contig 34114 bp, 13 predicted proteins | sample MedpolnodulmetaG_FD_177995 | JGI IMG/M metagenome (GOLD analysis project Ga0228710, IMG submission 177995) | Root nodule microbial communities from Medicago polymorpha collected in Santa Monica, California, United States - pink nodules | ecosystem: Host-associated > Plants > Roots > Nodule... | reverse complement strand
AATATATATATATATATATATATATATATATATATATATATATATATATATAAACACACTCTCTCTATGGAGCATATATTCCGACACAAACATCTGACACAAGACATTGACACAGACATATTAACATTGTCAATGTAAAAATTAAAAAACATAAACATTGACATCGCTACATATATATTTATTAATTTATTATAATCAAATCAGATATTAGTATGATATATAAAATAGCTAAAACGTGAATCAAAATATATACATGTAAATTGAGCAATGTATTTCTTTAACAAAGAATATTAATATTTGGTAAAAAAAAAATTAATTTCTTTAACCGCCTCATTGATCAATATTGCTTTCACACATCTTTAATCTTGTACATAGCTCCAAGATGTGTTCAAGGTGTGTCGGAGCAAAAAAAAAAATTGGGATATTCGTCTGAGTTTTTGACAGATGTATAAGTGTCATACAAATGTCAGACGTCGATCCATGGAGTGTCGAAGTAAATAAAAATAATAAATTTTTGGGACACAAGTGATAAGTGTCAGAAAGTAGTTAATTACAAAGTATATTTTAGACACTTTTGTTACTTGTTTTACAAGTTATCTAGGGAAAAGCCAAGAAAATGTGAACAAATGCCCTAGTATGCATTTTGTACCTTACTCTACCCATTTGTGCGAAGGTTAGCTCGCCATAGCGAGCCAAAGGTGAGGGCATGGCGAGCTGAAGTCAGAAAGTCATCATTTTCACAAGTGCAAGCCTTGCCACAGCGAGTTCAAGGCGAGCTCACTCGCCATGGCGAGCCTGCGGCGAGTGAGTTCTAGAAGGTACCCAAGTGACTCGCCCTCAAGCACGCCTCAGCGAAGCTCATGGCGAGCCAACTCGCCATGGCGAACCAGCAACGAAGGAAAAGGCGAGCAAGGATTTCAGAAAAACAGGGCCTCGCCGCAGCGAGCAATAGCCTCGCTATGGCAAGTCAAGGCGGTTTCTAGACATCAGGTGACATGTTAGAAACCCACTGGTGAAGCAAGGTCAGCTCGCCATGGCGAGCATTATCTTGCCTAGCGAGTTCCTAAATTTCTACAAAAGTATAAAAGCCATCTCAGACATTTCAGATAGATTTTCATGTTAGAGTTTTAGAGAGAGATAGGGCAAAATAGAGATACAAACACAGAGTGAGAGTGATAGGAAGTGGATCTTCAATATTTGTTGAGAAATCACAAGTTTGTAATGAATTCTCATCTTTTCCTTCAATCTTGCAAGGTTATCATGACAATGAGTAACTAAATCTCCTTTGTTGGGATTAGAGGTACTTGATCAAGCCTAGTATGTAACCTTTTGATCCTTTAATATATGATTCTAGCTCTTTATTTGATATTGAGATTATTCTTGCAATTCATGTTTATGTTTGATTTAAAATGCTATTGAAAAATACTTTTGAATCTAGGGTTAGAATAATAATCTATCAAAACAAGAATTCTAAACATAGGAGTAGTGTTTTGTTAATCACCATAAGTATCGAAGCTTAATGTTATCAGATCGTTTAATAGATTGAGAAATCGTCGATTAAACGATATGATTGAAATCACAATATCATTTAGACATGAATGGTGTTGTCGGGTGATACGTGATAATATCGATTAAAGGCTAGAATTCGTATATGTGGTCATAAGAATATATGTGAAGCTTGGTCGACGAACTCTATTCCTAACAGTTTTACGCCTTATCAAATCTCCGTTTATTTACCGCATTTTAGTTCAAATAGTTTTTAAACAAACAATCAACCAAACCCTAACTTAAGATGATAATCAATGTTGAACGGTTTGTGACAACGCTTGTGGAAACGATATAAAAATACTTTTGATATACAGTAAATTACTACATCAACCAGACTGAGTTGGTCCAACATATGTCCCATGACTGTCATACGAATGTCAAACACCAACGCATGTTGGACACCGCGACACGCCTAATCTTAGAGATGTGTGTATTTCATGGTGCATATATATATTTAGTTTGGTTACTAAAGTAGTTTATTAGTGATAATGAAGTTGAGGGATATTGGATCTCAATCTGCGTAATATGAATAATTACTAACAATAATTGAGGATAATAGTAGCATCTTTCTCCAGCAGTGCAAGCCGTGTGTTTGAGTAAATGCTTGATGATGGTCTCAGGTCTCCCCATTCACACTATGGGAAAATGTAGATGTTAAAATGCATTTTCATACAAGGACTTAGTGGTGGATATACGCATTGAATAATATAGTTTTTAAAGGGTAGAAAAATTATTGCATCTGTCTGATCAAACCTATATCTTATCGTAAGTTATAAATTTTAATAATAATATAACATAATCTTTATTACTTTTGTGTACGGCCAAATAAACAGATATCAGCGCATGTCTTTGTTAAGTTGATGGAGGAGTACAAAAGAGTAGACTTCTATGGGTCTTCTTCTTCCCTACACGTATTGCATTTAAGCTAGTAGCTACCATGTCATAAAGTTTTAAATTGTAATAAATACACTCTCCAATCTTATGTATGCAAAATTATCCTTCAAAATAACAAACATTTCGTGTGATAGTGACAATACTCTTTACACACATGAGGTTTGGGAAAGATGAGAGAGAAGGTTGTAAATGTGTTGTTAAGAGTTCTACATTTCCATGAAAAAAGATTTTCTAACATTATATAAGTGAGAGAATTCATATATTTAATGCTTTAAAATTTAAGTTAAAATGTACGTAAATCACTTGAGTTGATCTGATAGTATTAGCTTGAAAACTGAAAGTATACTCCTTTTCAAGAATTTTAGGTTCAATACTAATGTATTATTTAGATATGAGTTGGATCAGACTTTTTCGTGTTCCAAAACAATGGTTTCCAGTGTGGTTTCTAACGCGGTAAGTTATTGAAATTAAACTGTCGTAGGACCAGCAATAATAAATATTTTTTGTTTTTAATACATTAACTTTGATCATGAATATAAACATGTGGATTTGTTAGGAAAAATGGTACATCTAAATAAACATGTGGATTAATACAAAACAATGAAAAATGCCATGAAAGGGGAATCAAGGCCAAAACGTAGGGCACCACGTATACGCAACAACAGTTAAAAATGCACATTACCCATGTGTTTAGTTGATAAACAATGATTAGTGTTAATTTTGTAAGCCATGATGTGAGGACAATAGAATTACATGTTATGTCATTTTGTCTATAAATATCACTTGTAAATTTAGATTTAAACATACAAAATCAATCAAACTATTATTTTACTTGCAATTTATCTATTTGCCTTTTATTTACTTATGCTATCGTTAGTTCATTAATTCTCAACAATTCAACGCTCTATCACAATCACCATTAATTAATGTTCAAGTGGCCAGTATATTATTCTAATAATTCTAAGGTGAACACAATAATACCTATGTAATTTTATTGGATATGTATTTCTCATCGAATCAATCAATGTATGTCATATTTGCACATTAATTTATTTTTAAATATTAAACAAATTTTGCCTAAAAGGTATATCTTCAACCAAACTTCAAGGTACATAAGACTTTACCTAATTCTACTAGTTGTATAATTTTATCAGACCCTAAACAATAATCTCTTCCGTTGAACCGAAACATAAGATATATAGTCTACACTCTTTCTTTAGGACTCCAATATTTTTACATTTTTTTTATCTAAATTACCACCCCCTTTAGGCCTCCAGATTTATCTAAATTACCACCCCTTTAGGCCTCCAAATGAAAAACAAATCTGCTATAATTAAAAGCAAAGTTCGAAAATAACACAACTTTCATGTTGATTCGTTGACCACAGTTCAGTTATCTCTAACATTAACATTGAGGTTGCATTGATGGTTGACCTAGGCAGTTGACGTGTTAAGGATGCGCAGCCCCATGACTTGCAACACTTACTATATATAATGAGTGAGAGTGTGAACAAAATTAGAATAGCAACTTGCAAGTCACTAGGTTTTCTTTCATTTGCCAGAAAGGCAGAAAGTGCAAAACAAATTTGCTGAAGAAATTGCAAAGATGTTTACAAATCCATTTAACAGAAGCCAAAAGGTGAAGGGGACAGTGATATTGATGCATAGGAATGTGTTGGATATCAACGCCCTCACCGCTGGTTTAAATATCACAGGTGGATTCAAGGTTCTTGGTAATCTCACTAGCTCTATAATTGACACCTACGCTTCAATCTTGGGCTCTTCCGTGGCTCTCAGGTTGATTAGTGCTACTAGTGCTGATGGTAATTACTTCTTAATCTCCCACACTACTGTCAACAAACATGATGCTCACCACATGGATGTATACTCATAACTCATTGTTATAAAATCTCATTTTTTTAATACAAATATACTGACACACTTTAATTTGCGAGTATACAGTAAAAGTTCTCATATTTTAAACTCACAATTGGTTTCAATGTTTAGAGAACGTCAAATATAAACATGTGGTTCAAAGATAGATTTTACTATTTTTTTTACTAAACTTTGATAAAATATTACACATGTTCTTCATTTTTTATAATTACTATAATTTCTTTAAAAAGTTGTCTTAAGAGTTTGTTAATTTTTTTCTTATAAAGTTAATGTTTACTAAAATTGTATGGTCTATCTTTGGACCTTTTTTTTTTTATAAATCTTTACTGAAATTGAAAAACAAACTTGCGACATACTTGTAGAAAGTGGAAAAGGTAAAGTGGGAAAGAGATCGTTTCTTGAAGGTTTTGTTACCTCTGCACCGATTCTAGGAGCTGGACAGTCTGCATATAAAGTTCATTTTCAATGGGATAGTGACATGGGAATTCCAGGAGCATTTTATATTGAGAATTTCATGCTAGGAGAATTCTTTCTTGTAAGTTTAACACTTGAAGATATTCCTAACCATGGAACCATCAACTTTGTTTGCAACTCATGGATTTACAATTGTCGAAAGTACAAAACTGAACGCATTTTCTTTGCCAACAAGGTAATTATGAAAAATATCATATTTATCTTACATCTTAAATATCTTACATTTTCCAAAATTTGACACCATTAAGTAAATATAAATATAGACATATCTTCCAAGTGAAACACCACCTCCATTAGTCTACTATAGACAAGAAGAATTGAAGACATTGAGAGGAGATGGAACAGGAGAGCGTAAAGAATGGGAAAGGATCTATGACTATGATGTCTACAATGATGTGGGTGATCCTGATAGAAAAGCTAGCTTAGCTCGTCCCGTTATTGGAGGATCCAACACCTTGCCTTACCCACGAAGGGGGAGAACTGGCAGGAAACCAGCTAAGAAAGGTTATGTTCTATTTAAACACTTTAAGTATGTTATATTTTAAGGATGTTGATCCAAATTTTCATTTGTTTATGATTTTAAGACATTCCTCTTGCTAATGCATATTTTGCTATTTTTGTATTTGAGCAGATCCTAAAAGTGAGAGACGGAGCGAGTATATTTATCTTCCAAGAGATGAATCATTTGGTCACTTGAAGTCTTCAGATTTTCTTGTTTACATACTCAAATCAGTATCTCAAAATGTCATACCTCAATTACAATCTGCAATTACATTACAATTCAATAAGCCAGAATTTAACAGCTTTGATGATGTGCGATCATTTTATGATGGTGGGATTAAATTACCTACTAGTACACTTAGCAAACTTAGCCCTATACCATTTTTCAAGGAACTCTTCCGAACTGATGGTGAATCGGCCCTAAAGTTTCCACCACCTAAAGTCATTAAAGGTATCCATTAGAAACACATATTTAGTCATGCAAAATTTGGAAAGAAATTAATTTCATAGAACTTTTATATTTCTCTTACTTTGAAAAGTGAATCAATCTGGATGGATGACTGATGAAGAATTTACAAGAGAGATGATTGCTGGTGTGAATCCACACATTATCAAAAGAATTCAGGTAAACTTAATAGTTTAATATAATTGTTATGCAAACACCAAAACTAAAATAAGAATATTGTATCCATTTTTCATCCTAGTTTTTTAATTGTTAACCTTATTATTTTTAATGTAGGAATTTCCACCAAAGAGCAAGCTAGATAGGCAACTCTACGGTGATAATACCAGCACAATAACCAAAGAACATCTTCAACAAAACATGGGTGGGATCACAGTTGAACAAGTAATTACCAAATTTAACATCAATACTCAAAATAAATAATTTTGTTATTGTTCTGTAAAATTGTTTCATTTTCATTCAAATTATTGCAATGAATGAATTATATATTTTTTAATAGGCTATCCAAACCAACAAATTGTACATACTTGATTACCACGACTCGTTATATCCATATCTGAGGAAAATAAATGCAGCTGATACAAAGGCATATGCTACGAGAACCTTCCTTTTCTTACAAAATGATGGAACTTTGAAGCCGTTGGCCATTGAGCTAAGTAGCCCACATCCACAGGCTGATAGCTTTGGCCCTGTTAGTGATATTTACTTTCCTGCAACTGACGGTGTTGAAGCTTCTATTTGGCTCCTTGCCAAGGCTTACGTTGTTGTAAACGACTCTTGCCATCACCAACTCATCAGCCATTGGTATAAATTCAATTGACAAGATTATAGAGTCAAACATACTTTATATATCTATGAGTTATACATTAATATCTATATATGTGACAGGTTGAACACTCATGCTGTTGTTGAGCCATTCATCATAGCAACAAATAGGCATCTTAGTGTGGTTCATCCTATTCATAAGCTTTTACTTCCCCACTATCGTGACACAATGAACATTAATGCACTTGCAAGGAATATTTTGGTCAATGCAGAGGGTGTTATTGAGAAGACGTTCTTGATGGGAAGTTATTCTCTAGAATTGTCTGCTGTATTATATAAGGATTGGGTTTTCACTGACCAAGGTTTGCCTAATGATCTACTCAAAAGGTAACCTTACAAAACATTAGATCCTAGACATATATTCAATAGCTAAAAAGAGGATTGAAAATTTGTTCGCAACCTCAATCTAAGATCAGATATTCAGGTTATTAATGTCTAAACATCAATGGTTGTGGTCGCATCAACTGTATTTTGCCACAATTTTAAACTTTCCGTTAATAATATATTGATATAAAAAGTTTTTATTTTGATATTAATAATATCTTCCTTTCTTGTTATATAGAGGTGTGGCTGTTAAGGATCCTACTTCCCCACACGGCCTTCGCCTTCTGATAGAGGACTACCCTTATGCTGCTGATGGATTAGAGATATGGGCTGTTATTAAGTCATGGGTTGAAGAATATGTCAATTTCTACTACAAGTCAGATGCAAATATTGCACAAGATTCTGAACTCCAAGCATTTTGGAAAGAAGTTGTAGAGGTTGGTCACGGTGACTTGAAAAATGCTACATGGTGGGTTAAGATGCAAACTCGCACAGAGTTGATTGACTCTTGCACTACCCTCATATGGATTGCTTCAGCACTTCATGCAGCTGTTAATTTTGGACAATATCCATACGGAGGTTACATTCTTAACCGACCAACTAAAAGCAGAAGATTAATGCCTAAGAAAGGATCTCCCGAGTATGATGAGCTTTCTACGAACTATCAAAAGGCGTATTTGAGAACAATCACACCAAAGAATGACACCCTAACTGACTTGACCATTATAGAGGTCTTGTCACGACATGCTTCTGATGAACAATACCTTGGACAGAGAATTGAAGGTGATCTTTGGACTTCTGATTCACAACCATTAGAGGCTTTCAAGAGGTTTGGAACAAAGTTGGCTGAAATTGAACAAAAGCTCACTCAAAGGAACAATGATGAGACTCTAAGGAATCGATATGGACCGGTTAAGATGCCTTATACTTTGCTTTATCCTTCTAGTGAGGAAGGATTGACTTGCAGAGGCATTCCTAATAGTATCTCCATCTAAAAAGGTTCCCTTGTAGTAATTCTATGAATAACATACGGAGAAGGAATTCAATTCCCTCAACCCCAATCCATGGTCATGTTATTATGCATGTATGTTTGTTTGATTGTTATAATGTTTTGCTTTACATCAAGGTAAGAAATATTGTATCTGTTGTACTTGTACCATTCTAGACCATTTATTTCAAATGCAGCTTTCATGTTTCACCTTAAACTTAAAAAGTAAGTTTGTTATATTATTTAGTTAACGTCGTTTTTGGGAAAACAATTTGGAATTATTGTTCTTAACTAGTGCCGAATAATATATGCTTAAGCATGGTTTTTCTAATTAACCAAGATGCTTAATATACTAGTTTATTGACTATTATTTGACCTGTGTACCGTAATCACATATACACCTAGACAAAATAGATAATGAGCATGGGACTTTGTTTTGGAGAGAAGCTTGGATTCCAGGTATGGTGCCCTTGAGGACTACTGTACAGATTTCATTCCCTATTGGAGAACCCTTGTTCTCTCTCTCTAATAAAAAAAATTGATCAGTTTGGCACTGGGAGGCTCCCTCTCGAATTTGTCCAACCTCATGGAAGCTTGCTCACGGCTCATTACTCACAATTGCAGTGACGCCACCGATGCCAATCTCAACCTGAAACCATTATGTATATGCTTTGAGGTTGCGAAGATGTTCAACAATATTGAAATCAATTCATCACTGCAGACAACCGTGCTAAATTCTTTAGTCTGGACTTACATGCTCGACTTAAATGGAACATCACGACATGGAACATTGAAGCAAGCAGCAACAACTGACCTATGTCTCTTTGAGTTTCGATATGAGCTCTCTGGAAGGACAACAACAATCTGGTCTCTAGAGAAATTGAGCTTGACAATCATTATTACATGAACAAAACAATTAGTGAGGATGATTAGTTTGATAACCATTGATTACTTAGTTTAGTTGGTTACTTGACAGCTAAGTCAACTAGTTTAATTAGTTATTTGACAACTGTACATTTCCTGTTTTCTATGAAAGTTAGTTAGGGTATACAGTTACTTGTAAAGCAAGTTATCATAGAATAAGTGAGATCTAGAATTGCTTATCGGGCTCCTCACTATCCTTTATATATACTATGTACATAGACCATAATCAATCAATGAGAATCAATGTATATTTTTACTTCTTTTGTGCTCTTTCTCTCTCAAATCTTCTATCCATAATAATCATCTTACTTCCAAGGTAGTTAACATTGTTAATGATATGGAGAATCTGAGAGAAGAGATAATAAAAAAGGAGGCTAGAGTTTCAATAGAATATCATAACTCAAATAACAATTGAATACAAAAGACTCATATTCACTATTTGTAGGAATACATAAACTCAAACTTAAATCAAGAACCAATCATAATAAAAATAAACACTTTAAATGGGCTTAGATCTCATATAAGAGCTATCTCAAATAGTGAGGATGCCCAAACACATTTTTTCGGTTGTTTTTAATAGGTTTTACCAGCAAAACAAATGAGTACTAGATCAATTGCCTAAGATTTTGGAATATTAGTAATGTTTTCTATATTTGAGTCTGTAATCATGCTCCATGCACATGTAGGCGGTTTACTTCTGAGGCACATGCGCCTCGGGATGCTTTGTGCGTCCCAGGGATGTTGTTTTGCTGAAAAAGTCGCAATTTTGTGACGTTTTTGCCCTTAAAGCCGCAGTTTTAACCCAAGTTCAGGTGGAAACATTCTCTATAATATCGCCTTCCTCATTCATAATTTCTCGTTCAAAACTGGAGCAGTTCAAAAGGAAGGCGGATTCTAGGAGCTTTCAGGAGGAATTTCTCTCTCGTCTCCAAGTTTTTAAGGTAACTTTTATTTCTTTTGTAATTAGTCATTTAGTTACCATGAGTAACTAAATCTTTTTAGGCTAGAGTTCTAAGAAGAACCTCTATTAATTTTGTTGGATAATTATTTAATTTAATGTCGTTTATTTAGTTATTTTTTGTTCCCTATTTAGTTTTATTAGGTTAAATTTATTTCCTTTGTAATGCAATCCTAGTTTAGGCACTTAGGCGTGTGCAATAGAGGATTTAGATATGGAACCTAGTCTCACATAATAATTTCAGGAGAAATAAACTCCACAGAGAAATAAACTCTCGTTCATTTATCAGCCCAGGGAGAAATAAACTCACGCATAGAATGCATCAGAGAAAAATAAATTTCTCAAATCATCAGGATGTTAGAACATCTGGTAAGACATCAGTTCTCCAGAACTCACACACACACACATTAAATCATTAAGCACATAAACTAGCATCATGACATCATCAAGCTAGTTAAAAATAATGCCTCCCCTCAGAGGCAGATCAGTAAAGCATACTACTCCCCCTCAGGTAATACTCCCCCTCAATAGGCATATAAAAAAACACCAAATATACCTTCTTCCTTAGAACTGTTCATGAGTCCAGAATTTATCTTCTCTGGAGGTCACCCAATAGTAGAACAGGGTGCCTGCTCTGATACCGATTGAAATTCTGGCATGCTAGTTTTCTGATGTTGTATGTAATGTTCCAACACTGAGACACCGTTGGAATGTCGAGTATAATGTTTCAACATCAGACTAACGATAAACAAACAGAACAAGGAAAATATAAAAGACAGAAACGTAAACGGCACAGGTAATTTGTTAACCCAGTTCGGTGACAAACACACCTACTTTGGGGGCTACCAAGCCAGGAAGGAAATCCACTAGTGTAGTCCTAGTTCTAAGTTCTCAGCAAACTCCAAGTTTACAACTTTTCACCTAGCAACTACATGTATTGACTTCAACCTAGGAACTCCTAGATTTGAGATCCCATCTCACTTCCACTCAATCACAGACCCTGTGATTTCATAGATACAATCAATATGATAAAGACACCTTCAAACACAAACTAACTCTGTACTTCAGAGCTTAGGAGAAGTTCACAAAATTACAACTCAATAAACAAAGTCCTAAACTTGTATCAAGGAGACACAAGAGAGGTTCACAATTAACACAGACTCAAAACCCTAAAAATATTATTTTATCAATCGATGGTTTTGATACAACTCAAGTACAGGTCTTGCTTAGTGCATCAAGATGATACAAAGAGAGGCTCACAAAATAAAGCACAAGGCTTACAATGAAATCCTAAAAGACTCAATTCAATAACATTGAATTGGTGAATAAAACTAGGGTTTGAGTATTCCTTATATAGTCATTCAGCAGCATGGGCTTTTTCGTCTTGTTGGGCTTCAAAAACATTGTCGATCCATGAATAGACCCACTCATAAGAATCAGAACCAAATAACAAGTTTCCTAAAATGTTGGAACATCTTTAGGAAATAAACACAAAGTTTCCTAAAATGTTGACACATCTTTAGGAACACAAAGCTGATTCTGGTCAAAACATGTGTCTTTGCCCACAAGAATAAAGGCGTGGATTCCTCAAATAATTAAAGCGCGTTAAATATGGCACAAAAATAGGGCACACTAAAAACGTACCCACATGTTGAAACATTGGGTCCAACATCTTGCTTTTATATTTGATTTAGCAAAAATGAGGGAGTAAGACCCAGACACTAATAATCCTTACGAAGGTGGCAAATCCTATAGGATTTATAACCCTATATCATAGAGCGCGTATAACCTTAGTGTGGATCAGCAGGTGCAACTCAACATTGGAGGGATAGATCAAAATCAACCGAGAGAGTAAGGCTCCGCACGTAAGGATCATCGTGCGATCAGCAGGTGCAACTTGACAAACCGATTAGGTTTCAACGTCTCGACAGACTCATCACTTAGATAGTCTACTTAAGATAACTAAAACGCGACATGAATGTTATTTAATTCCAACAAATGAATAAGGGAATTCAAAGAATCCTAATCGCTGCTTACTTTTCTGCAATCAAAAATAGGTAACTTGCGCTGTTGCAAACAGATAAAAATTGCAATCTCTATCCTTCAACTCTTTTATTTTAATTTTGTTAAATCAAATAAGTAACGCGAATTTTTTGGATGAAATGAAAATTCATGTGGATATGATACTCTACTTATACTTTATTAATTGGTAAACGATTTGGTACACTTGTCTAATTCGACTATCAATAATCAATCAAATGAAAGAAACAATAGGGAGAAAGTCAAATAGAAGAATCAATATGGAGAGGAGAAATAAAAAAGAAGATTCAATCAAGAGATGATCAATCAAACTGAAGAATCAATAGAGATAAACGGAAGCAACAAAGTAAACTAGCAACGAACCAAATAGAGTAACAATGTAAGAGATACCCATGGACACAAAATGCAACCGCATTGGAATTAAAACCAACACCGCGTCGAAAAACTAAACTTCTTGTGTCAAAACTCATCCAGACAATGGTGGTGGCATGATTCGTTGTGTCAAAATTTCTTGTGTCAAACCAATTAATACTAAACACAGCTAAGAAGTGCATCCAATAAAAGAGCAACAATCAAATAAGAAGCAGTAACCAAATAGATGAACCATCAAACCAAAGAACGAAATCAAACCCAACAAAACTAAACCAAGGAAAACCAAAAATATAAACTAAGAGAGAAGCAATCAAACAGAAGAGCCGAGAGAGAGAGAGAAGCAATCAAACATAATGGTCTAGAGATAGGGGAGCGGAAACCTAAAAGAAGAGTCAATAGAGAGAAAAGCAACCAAACATAAGAATTAATAAGGAGATAATCAATCAAACGAAACAAACAATATATATATATATATATATATATATATATATAGAGAGAGAGAGAGAGAGAGAGAGAGAATCAATATGTGCTCCTGATTTTCGGGTATCAATCCATTGATTAGTTTTGAACCTTTGATCTTTGAACTTTCTACTTTTATTTTTGGGAAGGGAAAAAGAGAGAGAAAACCCTTAAGAGAATTTGGATCCGGGGGTTGATTTCGCGGAGGGAAGGTGTTAAGCCCCCTACACGACTACGGTACTCCGTAGGAACCTTTTGCCTAATTTATCTTGTGCTAATTTAATTATTTTGAAAAATACTTGCCTAATTATCTAAGTGAAAGAAAGGAGGGAGAAGAAGTATGTTTTTGGTTATTTTTATTTGATTTGGAAGGATTGGGTCCTTTGCCTACATACCCACAAGTGGGATCAAAACCAATGTAGTTTACTCTCAAAAATTGTTTTTGTCAGTTAGGTTAATTTTATAATTTGTGAAAACAGTTTTGAGAAGGAGGAAGAGGCCTCAAGGCATGAGAGAAAATAAGATGAAGTTGGTCAAATTTTAATTACAAGAAACTCAAGTCTAGATATGAATATTAAATCGATTAAACATTTGATTAAGAAAATAAAAGGAAAAAAGCAAAGGAAAAACAAATATGCAAGAAAAGAACATGTTTAAAGGAAACAGGGGTGCATGAGCATAAAGGGGGGCATACCAACAGCAAGCAGAAAAACAAATCACAAGAGTAAATGGGCTAAAAACAAGATGAAGAGGAGAGAGCTTGGGCCGGTTCGGTTCACCTGGATCGGTTCAGGATAAAACCGAACCGGTTGTGAGAGTATAAAACAAAATCTGCTGGTTTTTTATTCATTTTTTTCCAACCACTCTCTCTCTTCTTGCTTTCTTCTCAGGCGAGATTCACGATTCCGGCACGGTGGCCGGTGGTGCACCACCGTGCCGAAGTTCCAAAACTCCTCCAAACTTAAAACTTTTTACATATTTCAAACCCTCTTTTCTTCCTCATTCCAAATATCAAATTAAAAAAACACAACAGATACGCCAAAGATCCTAGATCTACAAATGAATATTCGGAGAAAAAGAAACAAGAACAAATACCTTCTTTACCTCACTGTTTTGGTTCGGATCTGCAAGGATGTGCTCGATCTAGTTCGTTACTGTCCTTCTCTCGTTTGATCTCTTTTTGCAGTTCTGATCCTCTTCTCTTCCTTTGAATTCGGTTTTGGTTTTGGCTTCTTTGTGTGGCTCGGATTCCGATGTTTCTTGTGTGATTGAATGAACAGTGAGAGTTGAATTCGATTTGAAGTGGTACAGTGATATGAAAATGAAAAGTGATGGATGATGATTTTCGAAATTGTATTGGTGTTGTTGAAAAAAATTGGAGAGAAAAGGGATTTTGATCCAAAAAACTAAGAGAGAGAAAAGGGTTTAGTGTTTGTGCCGCTGCAGCTGTGTCAGTGACTCTGTCCCCTCTCTCCAATGATTGATGGCTTAAATAGTATTGAATTAGGGTTAGACTGAAAATTCATTGGACCAAAGTGCCCCTGACTTGGGCAGCAAGAACCTTGAGGACAAAATGACTAAAAGGACCAATCAACTAAAAAAGAGAGAATTAAAATAAATAAATTAAACACTAGAATTAGATAATAAAACGGAATAATAATAACAACCAAACCATAACTAAAAACTTAAAATTGTCCTCTCGGAACCAAAAAATGAGGTATTTTAAAATACCTCTCTGTCGAAAACTCGTCTAAAACAACGAAAATTCCCAACTTTAAAAGTACGAATAAAATGGGTAAAAACATAGAAAAGTGGTCAAAATTTGGGGTATGACACAATTAAACAGAAAAATCAATATGGAGAGAAGCAACCAAACATAAGAATCAATCAACAGATGATCAATCAAACTGAAGAATCAATAGAGATAATAAGAAGCAACACCTCAAAGTAGCAACGAACCAAATAGAGTAACAAGGTAAGAGATACCCATGGACACAAAATGAAACCGCACCAGACTCAAAACCAACACCGCATCATAAAACAAAAAAACTCGTTGTGTAAAAACTCATCCACATAAAGGTGGTGCCATGCTTTGATGAGCACAACAATTTTTTTTAACCAGACAAAGTTTTAATAAACATAAACCTCGCATATACTGATGCACACAAACAAAATACATAACAAATCTAAGACGACCACACCAAAACCTACAATGCAAGGGCTAAACACACACCAACCTGCTAAACCAAAGGAAATAGAAGGCAGACAGAAACACGCTTGAACTGACCAAAACTATCCCCTTAAACAACAAAAAAATAACACAATTCCACATAGAAGGCATAACAAGCCCAACAAGCCCATATGCCACCCAAAACCACATGACATCAACCCAATCAAACCAACAGCCAACAATACAAAAAGGTGTCCCCAACTAACTCCAATAGTGTAATCATGTCCAACACAAAGCACATTGAGATACTGTCATTATAAACAATCACTCAAATCTCAAAGCCAATCATATAACAAACATAGGCTCACTTTCAAACTACTTAAATGTCATCTCCATGACGTCAATTTTTCTTCTTCAACCACCTCTAGGACATTCCTTGAAACACCTTTGAATAATCTGTTATTCCTAATTATCCAATGAATCCAAATAAGTGTGTGCCAAATTAGCCAATAACTCTTCTGGATTTTCTCGTTCCTAGTTTCCCTTATTATATTTCCATATACATTAATAAGTTATGACAGGTAATCAACAAAAAACCAAGCCATTTGAACGCCAAAGACCAGATACATTAATATTGCAATGGAGAAAAATATGGGAAGATTTTTCCTCCACCCAATGTCAAATATGGCCTTACGTAACAATAAATTTCTCCTATTTAGAATTTGATTAAGAAGCAACTTCCAAGAAAAACCTATCACTTTAGTCAGAGTCAAACTCTTCCATAAAACCCCAAAAACTTTGTCCTTTAATCTACCCCAACTTTCTTTCGAAAACAACAATGCTTCCAACAATTTGTATGTTGAATTTATCAAGAACATTCCTCCATTTTCCAGACGCCAGCCCTATTCATCTTCCCCATCGATGCATCTAAAATCGGCCAACAACCCAAAAAGTTGACCTTTCAATCCCCATTTTTCTTATAACCTCGAAATTTAACCAATTTGACCCAATCACAGCTTCAAGAGAAGCAATACCCTTCCACCACCTCGATGAGTTGGGCAGCTACAAAACATTCCCCCAATCCACCAACTTTAGAATTCTATCACCATATTTACCCACCAAGACTTCCTTACAAAGTGGTCGGTCATTTTGTGCCAATCGTCATTTTCCTAAAAGACTTAAATTAACCACGCTTACATCTCTAAAACTCGTATTGGGCTCACCACTTTACACTTTACAAGAGATCCATTTCTAAAGTGTAAGATCCACATGAGTTTTACCCAATAAAAAAGTGGGTGTTAGAGATATAGTGCTCATACAAGGACGGAGTCAGAAATTAAACGTAGGGGGAACCATGTTTTAAAGTATAATTTAGTAAAGAAATATAAATTTTCAAATGCATATAACAAATACAAGAAATTATAAGATATAATTAAAGTTAACATATATCCAAAGTTTAAAAAATTTCAACGATATAAGAAAGATGAAGATGTTGAGACTTGTTAGAGAATGACGAGACTAATATGATTTTGGAATAGTGGAGAAAGAAAATATTAAACAAAAAAAATGAAAAAGTAGGAAGATTATGAGCAGTAAATCGTTTGGTAATGCCTGAGAGCACACGTACATAATCACACGTAATGATTCAAAAATCATAAAGCAAAATAACAACTAGAAATGATAAATTGAGATTCTAATTAAAGATTAGTGTACATATGTAAATTACAGACAAAACTTCATTTCTTATTTGTTGTCAAACATTTTAGTTAAGAATTAGTGTAATTAAACCTAAAATTCAAATGTTTCAAAGTTCAAAAAAAACAAATATATAGACAAAAAAAAATGTATAATTTGCATACTAGTATTTAAAAAATTGGAAAAACTTGGGGAAATTGTTGCCTCTATTGGTTCCCCTTCTAACTCCATCCCTAGTTCATAGCACCCATCATTATAGATATAGACTTACATATAAATCTCGTTTTTCTTGGTGTAAACCCTCTGGTTCCCAGGGAGAAAGGGACATTGGTAATTCGGAGTTCAACTATAAGGTAAGTATACCTTGATCAAAAATGGTTTTATCCAGTAATTAAAATCGGATTCATCTTAACAATTCATCCGTAAAGCTTATTAATCACTTGACTCCAATCATTTGATTATATATAAATCTCTTTTGCAATAAAATTTTAAATAAGCCGTAAAAAATTTCTTTTTAAATAAGATAGACGCTACCTTATTTTATTTTCCTTTCTTGAGGAGATAGACTGCTACCTTATTAAAAATATAGATATAGACCTATCTGTAAATTTAAATAAGTTCCTCTTTGAAAAAAATATTATATAAGTTACTGCATTTCTTTTTAATCTATTTTCTATTTAACCACTTGATTCACCATTAATTTGTGTCTATTTCTTAAAGATTTTTTTTTTAGTTGAAATACTCTGAAGATTATGTTTAGATGTTTTGATGTGAAGTTAAATCTTTTTTTTTCTTTGGTGTCTCATAGGCTTAGTATTACATACAACTTTGCTTAGTATATTACATACACCACTTGATTCGAACCCTGACCCTTGCATATAATATGCAATATCCTACCAACTGGGCTAAGCTCATGGAGATATTTGTCATTTTTATATGAAAACAAATTTATATTGTACCAAAAAAAAAAAACAAATTCATACACCATACAAGATTTATCTCCTATATCTATGTAGCAAACAAATACCCACATTTATTGAATGTAACTTACTAAAGTTATAAAAGTTTCAAGTCAACTACTATCCCAACCACTAAGGCATCTTGGTAATTTGTTGATTAAAAAATTAAGTGCACGTGAACCACGATTCTCGCATACAACGAGCATTTTCTTGTATGTGTTGTCATTATTAAAAAATATGAGTAACAATGCTCAACAATAATTGACATTAAATAAAGTAAAAAACAACAATAATTGACATTTATTAAATATTTATTTTATAGGCATAGATAATATAAAGAGATTTTATATTAGAATTAGAAGGAAAAAAAAATACAGTATGTAGTAAGCATGATCCTTCTGTCTAAAAATATAAAGAGTTTTTACAAGATAAAAAACTAAAAGGAGAAATAAAATCTTGAAAATCGTGTAGTTTAATTTTGAAAATTTTAAATTTATCTTTTTAACTTGTGCATGGATTGATGGATTCCTTTTTAAACTTTTAACTTGTGCCCTTTTCCCTCAAAAAAAAAAAACTTGTGCCCTTAGGACACAAGTTAGCATGATCCTAAAGGAAATGCAAACTTTAATACAGCAAAAATAAAGGAATACCAACTTTTTGTTAGACTTTTTTCTTTGAGTTTATCCTATGTTTAAATTATTTTATTTATAATTTTTTCATTTTTATCCAATAACACTTTTTATTATCTAGGTTTAATCATATTTTCTTTTAATTTTATCATCCACTTCTGAACAATTTTGCTCTTTTTTACCCGATCAAAGAGAAAAATTGAAACTAAAAACACACGAAATATTCTAATAAGAAAATATCGGACTGATAAAATAATAGGAAAAATTACACGATTTGTCCCTTAACTTAATTTTAGGTAACACTTTCGTCCTTTGTTTTTTTTTGTCCCAATTTAGTTCTTTATGCCATAAAATGTCAATATCTTAACATTTCTAGGAGATTTTTTCAATGAAATATGAGTTTTTAGGTTTTTATGATGAAGATTTGGATTTGTTTATGAGTTTGATGAGTTGTTTATAGTTTTTTTGGAGTTTTTGAACTTCTTTTGATAAAAAAAAAAAGAATAATTATGTTGACATTTTATAACATAAAGGATTAAATCGGAACAAAAGAAGATAAAAGAGGAAAGTGTTACCTAAAATTAAGTTAAGGAACGAATTGTATAATTTTACCTAAAATAATATTATCTCTTCCGTTATTTGATACATATTTTTTTTAATGATAAATGTTAGTAGTAGTTGTTAGTATTAGTTTTTCTCCTTTATTCAAGTTTCTAAAATTATTTCATTTTCAACATTCACATTTTGCACATGTTGAGTACTAGGGAATACCTCATTTTCCAAACTCATGTGCTATTTAATTAAAAAATTGTAACACTAACTGTTGGCCTATAAATACCCACTGAGTGTGCTTTACTTAGTCACAAGCTTCCTATCCATTTTAACAATATTGTGTTGCTTGATTGGAAAGCAAAAATGTCTTTCCTATTTGGGAATGATAAGATCAAAGGCACCTTGGTGTTGATGCAAAAGAATGTCTTGGACATCAACAGCTTAACTGATCCTGCAAAAATTATCGATGGAGCCTTAGACGGGTTTGGATCGTTTCTTGATACACTTACTTCCTTTCTAGGTCGATCGATTTGTCTCCAGTTAATTAGCTCTACTAAAACTGGGTGTAAGTTTTTTTTGTCAAATTACAAAGTGAAAAATTAATGTTTGAGATAAGGAACATGCTCCTTTTTCCAGTAACTCTTGACTAACTAAAATTATTCTCCATCTTGGTACAAATTAATTATTTATGCTTTATAAGTAATTTTAAGTATTAATTTATGCATATTTTTCAGTAACTGGGGAAGGGAAACTTGGAAAAGAAGCTTATCTAAAAGAGGCAATTAATAATTTGCCAACATTGGGAGATAAACAAACAGCTTTCAGCATTGAGTTTGAATATGATAGCAACTTTGGAATTCCTGGTGCATTCAAAATTAAGAACTTTATGTCAACTGAGTTCCTCCTTGTGAGCTTGACTCTTGATGATATTCCAAACGTTGGAACCATTCACTTTGTTTGCAACTCATGGGTTTACAATGCGAAAAACTACCAAACTGATCGTATTTTCTTCGCCAACAATGTAAGAGCAATCTATCTATGTACCTAATAGTATTTGAATTTAATTTTTTATAGTATAGAAAACAAAAATTATATTATAGAAAATTTTTCTCTCATCTATATTCAAGTTTGCTTGAATGATTGATATGCATACATCACTTCTATTTATTTTTTTCACAAATACTCGTCTCGTTTGATTGATTAAAGGTGGTGAGTTTACCTTATTAAACAAATAAGTGTGACAAAAAGTTATTTTTGAAAATGGAAGAGCATATGTTATTTAATATGTTAGTTGCTTGAGAAACAAGTTAACCGATGTCATACATTATCATCACATACTATACCAATAATAAAAATCTTAAAGGCTATCCTTTTCAACTTTCAATGTTTTTTTACATTTGTTTTAAAATTCCTTGAAGTGTGTAACGTAACATCAAATACATAAAATATATTGCAGACTTTTGTACCAAGTGAAACACCTGCTCCACTTGTCTACTATAGACAATTAGAGTTGAAAACTTTAAGAGGAGATGGAACGGGGGAGCGCAAAGAATGGGACAGAGTCTATGATTACGATGTTTACAATGATTTGGGTGACCCCGATAAGGGCCAAAATTACGCTCGTCCAGTTTTGGGAGGATCTAGCAGCCTTCCTTATCCTCGTAGGGGAAGAACTGGAAGAAAACCAACAGTAACAGGTTAGACTATGTTCTTGGATTTATTTCTTATCTCCTTTTTCTTTCTCTCTTTTATAAACTTTAGTAAATACTTGATTACATTTTGTCTGAATTTTTTATACAAACTTTGTAGGAATGAATCTGATTGATACATAACATGTAACGGTATGAAGTTATTTTCTTTTTACAAAAAAAAATTAGGACAGAAAAATACTATGAATAACGGCGACATTAATGATTATTTTACAACTATCTTAAATGAAATTTAAACATGACACTTAAGTTTACAAAGTCAAACTTTTACCGCATAACTATCACATGATCTTGGATAGTTTAAAGTCGGGGTAAGTTGTATAACAAAGTTTTTTTTTTTGTTATTATATATAATAAAAGTTAAAATACTTTTTAAAACCAAACAAGTTAGATATGAAATTGCAGAATAATATCATTATAATGAAAACTATTTTACTGTTACTTATGTTTTTTATTCAATTATCACAACAGATCCTAACACTGAGAGCAGGAGCTCTAGTGTGTATATTCCAAGAGATGAAGCTTTTGGCCACTTGAAATCCTCAGATTTTCTTGTTTATGGACTTAAGTCTGTTTCTCAAGATGTAATTCCATTGATACAATCTGTATTTGACACAAACTTCACACCAAATGAATTTGATAGCTTTGATGATGTGCTTGATCTATATGAAGGAGGAATTAAGTTACCAACAGATATACTTAGCCAAATTAGTCCTTTACCAGTGTTATCAGAAATCTTTAGAACTGATGGTGAACAATTCCTTAAGTTTCCTACACCTAAAGTAATTCAAGGTATATCACTATATCCTACCTTTTGCAAAGCAACCACTTATTGAATTCTTTGCGCGCCTTCATGTCTCTCCTGTCATATTTCGACAATTGAATTAATCTAAATACTGATCTATCAATATTATCAGTTTTTAGATTAATCCAGTAATTGAGATTTGACAGGAGAAATCGATTAAGAGGTTGGAGAAGATCCAAGTTTTTAAAATGACATTTTCGACTAAAATTTAATAAAAAAATTAATGAAGATTTTATGGACTAATCATTATTATTTTGAGTAGTGAGTAAGTCTGCATGGATGACTGATGAAGAATTTGGAAGAGAGATTCTTGCTGGTGTAAATCCTGGCTTAATTCGCAGCCTCCATGTAAGTTTAACATGTTCATTATTAGTAATCAGGAAACTAACATTAGATTTTTTCATTAATTTAAATTTCATATCAATAATATGGTTATTATATTTTTAGTCCATAGAAAATTGATATATTTTGTTTTCCATTTATGTATTCAATCTATAGTCCTTATAAATTTTAAAAATACATACTTAGTCCTTAAAAAGATACTAAAAATATGAAGTTCTGTAATTTGTATCAATAGAAAATTGGATACAGAAACTAAAAACAAAATTTGGACAGAAAATTGAACACAGAAACTAAAAGCGAAACTCGAGATAATTATAGGAAATAAAAAATATTTAACTTTAGCAATGTTTCTACACTTAACTTGCCCTAATTGTTTAACATCATTCTTTCATGATTTTCCAAAATAATTACAGGAGTTTCCTCCAAAAAGTAAGCTAGATAGTGCAGTCTATGGTGATCATACTAGCACAATAACCAGAGAGCACATACAGCTTAACTTAGAGGGTCTCACTATTGATGAGGTAAAGATAAATATGTTTGTTTCTCTATAGCCAAATTCGATTTATTGTGTATGGTTCCGATGAATAGAATTGACCAAGTGATTAATTTTTTGAACAGGCTATACAAAACAATAAATTGTTCTTGCTAGAACATCATGACACAATAATTCCATATCTAAGGCTAATAAACTCAAGTTCCACAAAGGCCTATGCTTCAAGAACCATCCTTTTCTTGAAAAGTGATGGAACTTTAAAGCCTTTGGCCATTGAGTTAAGCCTTCCACATCCTCAAGGAGATCAATTTGGTGTCGTTAGTAATGTCTACTTGCCTGCAATTGAAGGCGTTGATGCTACAGTTTGGCTACTTGCCAAGGCTTATGTTATAGTAAACGACTCGTGCTATCACCAACTTGTCAGCCACTGGTAAAAAATTGGTGATGATATTCAAACAAATAAATACTACTATAAACAATAAAATTATTGACTGAAAAAAGGAAATCTCTCTGTAATTCCGTTATTATGAAATTTAGTGACGGAATTAGAAAGGAATTCACGTTTTCCCTATCTAAATTTTCCTTACTAATTTATGTGTTCTTTACTAGTGAAATGTAATTTCTATGTATATGAATTGATTATGAATATTTTGATGGATTACAGGTTAAATACTCATGCAGTTGTTGAACCATTTGTCATAGCAACAAACAGACAACTTAGTGTGCTTCATCCTATTTATAAACTATTACATCCACATTATCGCGATACCATGAATATAAATGCACTTGCTAGATCATCTTTAGTAAATGCAGATGGTATTATTGAGAAGACATTCTTGTGGGGAGGGTATGCTATGGAGATATCTTCGAAAGTTTATAAGGATTGGATTTTTACAGACCAAGCCCTCCCTGCTGATCTTATCAAAAGGTAATTCTTACAAATATACACCAATGGCTAAATGAGTTTGTGACCGATTAGTGATGGATTTGAGATTTTTGGTCCCTAACTAAGTTGGTCACTGTACGATAGTTTTTTGTAGTTAAAGGAATTAAAGTTGAATGATCATGATTTTATAAGGACTAACAATATATTTAACCAGTATACTTATTGTGCTCTTGTTTATTTAGGGGAATAGCAGTTGCGGATTCATCTTCCCCTCACGGTCTTCGTCTACTCATAGAGGATTACCCTTATGCTGTTGATGGACTTGACATTTGGGATGCTATTAAGACATGGGTACAAGACTATGTCTCCATATACTTCACATCAGATGAAAAAATTCAGCAGGACTCTGAACTCCAATCTTGGTGGAAAGAAGTTGTAGAAGTAGGTCATGGTGACAAGAAAGACCAGACATGGTGGCCGAAAATGCAAACTCGCGAAGAGTTGATTCAAGTTTGCAGTATTATCATATGGACTGCTTCAGCTCTTCATGCAGCTGTTAATTTTGGACAATATCCGTATGGAGGTTTCATATTAAACCGTCCAACTCTTAGTAGGCGATTAATGCCTGAGAAAGGTAGGTGTTTTGTTTTAGTACGTCTCTGCAAAATTTGTTCATATCAAATGATATTATTCTATCGGGACTAAAATCAAATATTCTACATATTGCAGGTACTACCGAGTATAATGAGCTAGCTACCAACCCTCAGAAGGCTTACTTGAGAACAATTACACCAAAGTTTCAAACTCTGATTGATCTATCAGTCATAGAAATCTTGTCAAGGCATGCTTCTGATGAGTACTACCTTGGACAAAGAGACAGTGCTGAGTATTGGACTTCTGATACAAATGCCATAGCAGCCTTCAAGAAGTTTGGAAAAACCCTAGCTGAAATTGAGGGACAACTCATTCTGAGGAACAACAATGAATCATTGAGAAATAGAGTTGGGCCAGTTAGCATGCCTTATACCCTTCTTTTTCCTTCAAGTGAGGAAGGACTTACTTTTAGAGGAATTCCCAACAGTATCTCCATCTAAGAGAGTATTGCTTGATTGTGAATGATTGTGGTTGTGGTTTTAAATAATTTGTGTGAGAGAGGGAATTTCAATTCCTTATCACATCACTTATGTATAATTATGTTGTGTGTTTCTTGCTTGTTAATATGCTATAATATAATGCAAGTAATTATGCTTTTAGTATGGTGTTGTATTTATTGTTTGTAAGGTGGTGGCCTAAAATATCTATCTTGTAAAATAGTTCACATCGTTGATCTATAAGAACAAAATAAGGTCTTTTATTTGTTTGCATTTTTATTTTAATAAAAGGGCATGATTGCAGTATAAGTTTGGTTCCACACTAACTAGTTGTACAATTTCAATGTATATTTGGAGGAAAATGGAGATGCTGTCAAATTATAAAGGGAAAACGTAAATGACCGAAATTGTTAAATATAAGATTAAATTATACTCCCATTTTTATATATCAAAGATTAATTACACATAAGTATAAGACTAAAATTCCACAATCACGTTATTTCGGAGACCAAAAATGAATTTAAACCATAATTTTTGTTTACTACATATATAAGATCCATATGAACTGTATTAAATGAACCATTTTTTCATAATTTTTTTAAGTGAATATGCAAAACGGTAATTGAAATTTGAAACCGTAAGCATCACTCAAAAGAGTTTACAATTTTTGCATATTGATAAGAGTTAACAAACCTTTACCCCTATAATATAGGTCACTTTTAGTTTTGTCCCCCGTAAAAAAAAAAAATCGATTCGGTCCTTCTAAAGAAATATTGTTTAAGAATATCCCTCTAGGTTGCGTCACCATTTTCAGATGACGTGGCACGCGTACTGTATAATTAATTTTATTTTTTTTATGGAGTACACGTGGCATTTGTGATTATTTTTTTAAAATTAAAATATAAAAAAATCTTCAAAATTTTAAAAAAAAATGAAATGAACTCTAGAACAATAAATAAAAATGAAAAATAACGAAAAAATTATAAAAAAATTTGGAAAATTTAATAAAAATGAAAGATAATGAAAAAAAACTAGAAAATTTAATAAAAAATCTGGAAAATTAAAAAAAAATTCTTGAAAAAATTAATATATATCAAAATTTCAAAAAATCTGAATTAAATTAAAATTACAAAAAATGCGAAAATATTATATTATATAATTATTTTGATTTTAAAAATTAATTTCTAGAATTTTATTTTATTCGAAAATATAATCTAGATGAATAACAGGACACAATGGATATTGATTAACATCGGTATATAAGTCATGTTATATTGTTGAATATCAAACCCTTAATTCTATTCAGATTCTTTCGAAATAACAAGCCCCTCGTGATCTAATGTTATGTTTTTTTAATTATGAAAATATTTTCCAATATTTTTATTTTTTTTATAAAAAAAACATTTTAATTTCGAAAGAAAAATATGAACTTTTTTTTAAAAAAAAATTTGAAATATATTTTCTTATTATATTCATAACTTTCGAAATATTTCAAGTTCCTGAATTTTTCATTTTTTTATAAAATAAAACTTCTTACTTTTGAAAAAAAAATGATTTTTTTTCATTTTTCAGAACTTTTTAATTTTTCCAGTATTGAAAAAAATCTGGAAATATATTAATTTTTTTAACTTTTTCCAGATTTTTTTATTACTTTTAAATTTTTCCAAATTTTTTTCATTATTTTTCATTTTTATTAATTTTTCCAGATTTGTGTTCATTTTATTAATATTTTTTTAAGTTTTTAGAATATTTTTCATTATTATTAATTTTCCAGATTTTTTAAAATTTTTTAATAATTTTTTATTTTTAATAAAAAAATAACAAATTACACGTGTACCCCATAAAAAATAAAATTAATTATACATTCTGCGCGCCATGTCAGCCCAAAAAGGTGACGCAGCGTGCCACATCAGCAAATATGCACAGTCATCTGGCCCAGGGGGTATTATAAAACAAAAAAATTTTACAAGGATCGAATCCAAAAAAAAAAATTTGTACAGGGGGCAAAACCAAAAGTGTCATATATTACAAGGGGTAAAGTCTATTATCTTTATTGATAAATATAAAATAGTCAAACTACCTTGTCTATTAACCTTTACTGTTACAATGGGTGATTTTGAAATCTCTGGCTAAAACAATCCCTGGCACAAGAAATTGAAAGAACGATGAACTCTTTTTATTGTGGTACTAAAAAGAACTCTTTTTTTTGTCAAGTAGTCTAGTGGTTGAAGCGTACACATATAAAATGTGGAGAAGTAGGGTGTCTGGGGTTCGAACCCCAACTCATACATATAAAAATGCAAATAAATATATCAGACTTGTCATCCTCAATTATTGTGAAACGAGTGATAGACACCCTCAATGAATGGCGTTGTATGCAACAACCCAAGCATTGGGGGCAGAATGTGCATCATAAGGTCCTGTGGTCTAAGCCGCCACCTACATCCTTAAAATGTAATGTAGATTATGCGCTATTTAACAACTCCATCACATGTTTATGGTTTTTGCTTCTGTAATTCAGCAGGCCACCTTATGTCGAGTATGTCGAATTTTTTCCACTGCTCATTACTCCTTGCCAAAGAAGAAGGTTGGGGCCTGTTTGAGGCCATAAAATTTGTCATAGCTACGACACGTCATCAATCATTTTTGAGTCTGATTGCAAAGTTATTGTTGACATTGTTAACTCCTCTCAAGTGCCTCAAAATGAGATTAAAGACATACTCTCTAGATGTAAGGACTTATTCTCAACTCACACTAATTTTATTGTGAAACATGTTAGGACTTCAAGGATGTGTTTGTCTTGGACTAAAAAAAACCTAAATCTACGTTAAAAATCACTTATTTAGATTAAAATAATGAAAAAAAATATGAAGATGGGTGATTTTGGGTCAAAAGTTGACCTAAAACCATCCTTCAATGAAGAAAATGGAAGAGAAAACTATGGTTCATTTGTTGGGGAAGAAAACTGCATATTTTTTTCTCTTTAAGCTAAATTAAACCAGAAGTCTTTTATGTTATTTAATTGTAACAAATTGGTTTTTAAGTTTTTTTTGTTCCACTTAGGTCCTTTAAGTTAATTAATTGCAACAAGTTGGTCCTTTAAGTATTTTTCTTAACACTTAGGTCTTTTAAGTTATTTAATTGTAACTTTTAGGTCCCGAATAACTTACATTTTTAAGATCTGAAATCCCTCAAATTGTTATGGTTAAATAATTTAAAGGACCTAATTGTTATGAAGAAAACTTAAAGGACCAACTTGTTACAATTAATTAACTTAAAGGACCTAAGTGGTACAAAAAAAAAACTTAAAGGATTGATTTATTACAATTAAATAATTTAAAGGACCTCTACTATAATTTAGCCTTCTTTTTAATATAAACTAGGTCAAATACCACATGCAGCAATTTTAAGTCGGTTGTTTATAACAAACTAGTCATTTAAGTATAGAAATTGGTTCTTTAAGTGAAATAATATTTGCATCATGATCCTAATTTCATCATACTAAATTAAAAAGTGTTTATGTGGATGTTTAATGTTAAGTTGATATGTTCAAATTCACGCTCTCAAAAATATGGCTCATAGATGCATTATTTAGTTCTGATTTGAAACAAAATTGATCAATTACTTAATTTATAATATTGTTGATGAAATGTTTATGTGTTAAATTAGACTTGAATACAAAAACAAGAAGAATAAAATGTGAATAAGTAATCATATTTGATATTAAAGCATTTTTGGACCCATCACCTCAATGTTAAATAGTCCATAAATATTTTTGAACAAAGTTGACTGAAAAAATATGTAACATCGTCAATATTCTACAAATTAAAAGACTAATTTGTAATTAGAAAAACTTAAATGACTAATTTGTAGAAGAAGAAAAAAACTTTGAAAGACTACTTTGTTATAAATATATAACATAAAGGACCGTTAGAGATTTTGTCAAAAAAATAAATAAAGAATCGCGAGAGATATTTGTTTTGGATGAGTATTATGAACATTCTCTTTTTAACACTCATTCTCTTGTCAGGTGAAATCGATTTGGATACCACACTTTAGAAATGAATCTCATATAAAGTGGCAAGACTGATATGATTTTAATCCAATGAAAGATTGAGTGTTAGAGACCATGTTAAAAAGAGAGTCTGTACCACCCTTTTTCGTTTGATCTATAAACCATTCAAAACAATTTATTATTTTACTTAATTTTATGATTTTCTTTTTTCATTTATTTAAAAAATATTTTGACATATCGTGTGAATTTTGCTCAGTTGATAAGAATATTGTATATTATATACCGGGAACTTGATGGCACTTTGGATTTTTAAAATATGTGATTAGAAAGAGAAAAAAATTGACATAAAAAAGCCAAAAGTAATATTTTGGGGGAAAACCAAACATCCGTGCGAAGTGGGTGAATGTGTGTGTCTGATGAAAAACAAGACAGCGAGCGAAAAAGAAGCGCTTATTGTATTGTTGAATAATGGGAAATCAAAAGCTGAAATGGACGAATGAAGAAGAAGACGCTCTTATCGCTGGAATCGAAAGACATGGCCCTGGTAAATGGAAAGCCATTCTCCTTGATCCTCACTTTGGTCCTTTACTCACTTCTCGTTCCAACATCGACCTCAAGGTTAACATAGTTTAGGGTTTTCATTCTTCTTTTTCTTTTCCTTTTTTCATTCAAATTTTTAATTTTTAATATTTCTTGGTTTGTTTAGGATAAATGGAGGAATATGAATGTGAATAATATTACTCAAGTTCCTAAGTTTCCCAAATGCAAACCTGCTTCTTCTCCTGTTCCTGCTGCTGCTCTTGTTTCTTCTTCCAGTGTTGCTGTTAATCAAACTGTTGCTCTTCCTTCTTCTGATGTTGTTAACAATGTTCCTCCTCCTCTTCAAATTGACCAAGATGTTGTTAAAAACCACACTCCTAGGTATTTTAATTCTTATATATTATTCACATTAATCAAAAATTTAAATTCATGTATGAGCTCCGCCAATGAATGACGAGTTGTTGAGAACCTGAGTTTGATTTCTTGGTGGAGTAATTATTTGTCAGACTTTACTTATCTTCTGGCCGAACTCTGAATACCAGGGTCCCATTCCCGTGAAAACCGGAGGGTTAACGCCAAAAAAATAAAAAAATTTAGTCAAATTGTATTTTCTACGATATACATGTTGTCGAGAGTTTGTCCATATTGTTACAGCATAGTGGTTTGGTTGTGAGGAAATTTTATGTGGGTGTCTGGGTTCGATCCTGGGTCTCCACAATTCCCCCTTTTTTGCGTGTGTTTATTTGAGTATTTGAGTATGGGTTGGTTACTAGGTCAATTGGCAAAATAAAAATAAAATATTGTTGAGTGAGGGTCCTGCATTGGATGAGATATGAGGTAAAAGTATATTAATAAGTGAGAGACATCCCTCTCTTTTTAAGATGGTTTTGTAGAGGCGGTATCAGAGTCTATTCAAGATCTATTGGAGTAATGTTGTCAATGGCGGATGGTGGAAAATAGTGTATTGTTACAGCTCTGCTATGCAATAGCGCTGTAGCGTCACTTTAACTACTATTTGACAATATTTTGTACTAAATAGTGTATCAGAGAACAATAGTTGTGTGTACAAATTCCATTACGCTATAGCAGTATAGCTCCTCTATAGCTGCTATTTAATAACATTGTGTTGGACCACCTGGTATAGCCTATAGGCTCATTCATGTCACTCTCTAGATGTTTGGTTGTTGTAGTTGTGCGCGTGAGAGTGGTGTGTTGAGAGTTCTGTAAATATTATGACTCTGTAGTTAAAAGGCTATAAGGAAGCAATTAGAGCATTGCTTTTGTACTGGGATGGTCGACGATTTGATTCTGATATGAGACATAGTAGTGACTAGTGATCATTTATTACATTCATTAGATGTTTGGTAGTCATAGTCCTGGGCGTGAGGTGTTTGCTGAGAGTCCTGTAAGTATTATAAATGTGTAGTTTAAAACGGGTAGAAGGAAGCAATTAGAGAACCATTTTGTACTTGTATTGATTGGCTGTTCAATTCTGAAATGAGATATATCGTAGTGACTAGCGATGGATCTTTACACTCATTATGAAACAAAAATATCGTAATTCGTATGAATCTTTTGTTGATCCCGTTTCACCAAATTTAATTAAACTTTTAGTTCTTATATGTGACAATCAGTCTGATCGGTAAAAGGTTTTTAAATCGATCCTATAGGTGTACATGTAATGACAGGGTGAAATGAGAAGATTTTCACTTATAGCTTACACTGAACAACATTTCTAGCTAACTAGTAGTGACTAGTGATTATCAATTAGTTATTTTTGCTTTTGATTTGATGGAGCATTTTAACATGACATGATATTTGTTCAGTCAATTACTATATCAGATTATATTAGATTATTGGTACTTTTGTTCCTTTTATCAGGTATGATGTCATGATTTATGAAGCTCTGTCTACATTAAAGGATACTAATGGATCCGACGTAAATGCCATTGCTAGTTTCATTGAGGTTAGATGAAGCTCTTTAATGCTTTTAATGTTTTCATACATTTGACAATATACATGCTATACCATTTTGTGAGTTGGTTTGAAACACCCTGTTTTTTGAGATTATGCAATTATGATTTTGCATATCAACTACTAGAATGAATGGTAATGCATATAATTTTCCTTGATGTAACTTGGAAAATTAGTTTATATGGAATGTCAATTGTGTAAGTTGTTCGTTTGTATTGAGTATTCTACATGATTTTTTCATTTTAGACTTTTACAAGTAATCATTACCACATATATTGCTGCAGCAAAAGCATCAGGTTCCTCAAAATTTCAGAAAGTCACTGAATGCAAGGTTGAGGATGCTTGTGAATCAAGGGAAGCTTGAAAAGGTAAATTAATCCTCTGTTGATGCTTACAAGATATACATCATAGTTGCTCATATTGTATATTTCAACGTGTATTTTACTTGGATTTATTGTTAAAGTATGTTGTTCGGTTGACTTGGCTGTAATACTTAGATAGTAACTGATTGCCGATTCTTTTTCTAAAAAAAAGTAAAATCTTCCTGCCTCCTATGCTCCACAGTTTTTCCCTTGTATTTTTTACCGTCATTGCGGTCACATTCTGTTGCTATAGAAGTCACCCTGGTTCAAGCTTATTAGTCTACCGCCATTCTTTTCACTACATTTATGTATTCAAGATCGCTTGGTTAATTTGGAAACTTATAGGTATAGTTGTGTGGGTGATTTGGATGTTTTTGCGATCTTCGGGCTATCATAGAACATTGCTTTGGCAATTGGCCAGAGGGTTTCCCACTAGAAACTTCTCAACAACATGCACAGGCGATAAGGTCTAAGCATTGTTTTCCACCAGAATAGGTAGCATGTCAACCCAGAGATCTGTGCAACTTAAGTCTTTTTGAAATCCATCACATTCGTTAGACCTTTGAATTCTTTGAAAGAGGGCAGTGCCTCTTCTGATTTTCCCGCAAATAGAGGCTGTCATTTCCTCTGGTCCATCATAATCACTCTTTCCAACGTTTCTACATGCAACACTATCACCATTGCTATAGCTTCCATTGTCAGGATTATAACTCTCCTAAATAGATGTTCCTGTGCTTCCATTGGGCCAACCTTGCCACGGGGACTCTGCGCTCTTAAACTGAAATATCTTGAAGTTTGTTTTTTCTTGTCAATGATGTATTTATTTATTTATTTCTTTATTCTTTTTCCAATTTTTTACCATCTGCAGGAACAAAATTGTTTCAAGATAAAAGAAGCCTTGTCAGTGAAAAAATCACCTTCACCAAAACAAAAGGAGGCCAAGCCATCACCTTCACCAAAACAAAAGGTGGTCAGGCCGAAACGGCAATCATCAGACTCTGATGATATGCTGAAGGAAGCAGCTGAAACTGCAGCATACATAATTGCTGAAACTGAAAACAAATCATATCTGGCAACTGAGGCAGTCAAGGAGACGGAAAAATTCTCACGCATGGCTGAAGGAAATGATGCGATGTTGTTGTTAGCAGAACAACTTTATGAACAATGTAATGTTGATAAATACTCTTTTCTACTTGTTAGTGAATGTTCAAATAGCATGATTCTCAATAATAACCATTGATCTTGTGGGTCTAATTATGCAGGTTTGCGCGGTGAAACTATCAAATGGGCTTAAGATGGTCAATGCAAGATTGATAAATAGATTTAGTTAGATTTTGCATCTGATATGTAAAAATTTGTAGTCCAGTAAATGGTGTTGACAACTTTTTTGTGGGATGTTTTTATCAAATTCCTTTAGTAGGGAAAGTCATGTACGACTGAGCTTTTTTTTCTTTTAAGACTACCAAATCTTGTTTGGATATTGGACCCAAAGTGGAAGCAGTAGAAAATTTAAGGTTTAATTGTATTTTTGAATGTTGTCATATTACCGGATGGATATTGAACCGGTTCGACCTTCGAGTTATAGTTCAATTGGTTAATCTATGCTCGAGTCGGTTCAATTAAAATAACTGATTGAAGAATTGTCGTTCAACACAGTACATTCAGCTCTTAGGGTTTGATATAAATAACAATGGTTGAACTAACCAGCAACGTAGTCCAGTTTCAAAACCAGTTTGTGGCTTTTGTAAAAAATTAAAATTAAAATTTGATCCGAGTGAATTTTGGAATTAAAATCACTTAAAATTACTAATGATGTCTTCAACAATTTTGCCCTGTTAGTTTCCTAGTATACAATCTTAGTTTATAATAGCATTCCCCCACGAGAAAGCACATGTCCACAAAATTACACTAATGGTGTTTAGGTATAGAGCGAGTTAAGATGCAATAAGGAGAGGCATAGCTTTAGAATCATTGAAACTATCTGTGACATGCATTGAAGATTTCAATTGAATGATCAAAATCACATAGTTTGTCGATAGTTGAAGACTTTCTATCACATTTTTTAGGACATGCTATGATAAATGATAGGATTGCCTTACCCTATCCTGGTTGGTTCACCAAATAATGATTTTGGATTTTTTGATAACTCAAATAGATCTCCAATTGGAAAGTTATCGACTAATTCTTTGAAGTACGAAAATCTATTTTAAGAGACCAGTTATCTGTTATATATAGAGGTGTCAAATGAGTTGGTCCGGTCCGATCTGAGAGGTCCGACTACATAAATTTGCTAACCTGGCCCAACCCATTTGTAATGGGGCCACGTATTCTACAGCCATCGGGCCGAGAGGCTTGATCGTTATGGGTCATGGGCCAACCTAACCCGTTTTAGTTTTTTTTTAATTTATTCTCTTTTTTATGTATTTTTTTATATTAGTTACTCGCAACTATCATTTTGCTAAAATATGATTACATGAACATAGAAGTGTAAATAATTTTTACGTTAGCATAGAATATCAATTCAACTTGATGTAAGATTTTTACATGTCATAAAACTATTTACACGTAAATATAATAGGATCGTTTCCGCAGGGAGTTGCGTATTTCATAAGCATTTTCACAATATTCATCACGTTAAGTGTTTGGGTATAAATTGTTTGTTTGTGTAAAACTATTGTTCTATTCGACATAAAAGTAAAATGAGAAGAGATAGGGCTATTTCGCTTGGGGTCAGATGCATCAACCAAGCGTAACAGCTGCAATCTCTTGATCAAATAACAGATTCTAGCTTTTTAAATGATATTATCACAATCACTCGACAATATCATTCGTGTCCAAATGATATCGTTATTTCTAAGGGATTGTTTAAATGTCGATTTCCCAAACATTTAAACTAACACAAAGTCGATTGGATCGTTTAATCGACGATTTCCCAACCGATTAAATGACCCAAAAGCATTAAGTTCTAGATTAAAAGCGATTATCAAATATTAACATTTATGTCTAGAGTGATAACTTAAGATAGATTGTTATTCTATTTCTTAAATCCAAAAGTATTTGTCAATATCATTTTGAATCTCAATAAAGCATTAAATACAAAAATAACAACAATATTGAATAAATGAGTTAGAACCATATATTAAAAGATCAAGAAATTACATAATAGCTTGTTTGAATACCTCAAAACCCACAAGGGTAGATGTAGCTACATATGTCTATGATAGCTT
>Ga0228710_1001628_pt1 | contig 34121 bp, 16 predicted proteins | sample MedpolnodulmetaG_FD_177995 | JGI IMG/M metagenome (GOLD analysis project Ga0228710, IMG submission 177995) | Root nodule microbial communities from Medicago polymorpha collected in Santa Monica, California, United States - pink nodules | ecosystem: Host-associated > Plants > Roots > Nodule... | reverse complement strand
ATCTTTTTCAAAGGGGTAGTTTGAATTTTTTCCCCCTTTTCTTAAAAAAAATTAAATGTTCGGTCGTGAAAAAATTAGTGAGTCTATGCTAATAAAATAGCTTGACCTCCAAAAAATGACGCGACAAGTATCAAGTGTAAGATATCTCTATAAATGGCTCAAACGTTGTTGACTTTTTGCTCATGAAAATAATGTATTATTAATCATTTAGCATTTTTTTTTTAAAAAAATTCTCTTTTGTAATGTTGGATCAGGGCTCAGACACATATTACTTTTGCAACTATTTAACATCAGAAGTTCATGACAACCCTTGATTATCAACAACACGTGATTTTTTTAATCAACAACACAAAATCATTTTCTAAAAAGAAGTTCACTATTTCATTTTCTTCATTCTCCAAAATCTTTTAATTATTTACATGGAGTTAATAGTTTTTCCTAAATTAGGGAAATTAATTAATATATGCAGCTCGAAGATGAGTTAAAGAACTTAAAAGATTCAGAATCTAAACTTAACCATTTTCGAGCTCAAAAAATTAATCGAACTGATGGTACTACAAAGATTTCAATAGAAAAATGTTGTAGTTCTGAAGTTGCTACTGTGCCGATTAATACTTCGATTATTGGAGGGAAATTTGGTAAGATATACATTTATGAAGTATAAGTATTAAGTATGAATGTAGGGCTTGAGAATGGAGTGATTAAATGGTTCCTAAGAGGAAGTTAAGTCAGATCTTCGATTCCTTGTAGTGGGTTCCGTTATTTTATTCAATGTCATTTATGATTGTAACTTGTAAGAGGGTGCAATTTCTCTAATATCTTCTTCTTTGTAATTATCTACTTCATGTAATATTTAACATCATAAGATCATGTTAGCCCTTGATTATCAACAACACATAATTTTTTAATCAGCAACACAAATAATTTTCTAAAAAGAAGTTCACTATTTTGAAGAACATCCAATTGAAGTAGCCATTATTCCAAATTCACTAAAATTGTTGGATTCGCAAACAATTTATTTATCAAAGCATCTCATCTTAACAGTTTTAACAAACACAACGACTTCATTTGATTCTCTTGTACAACAATTACAACTTCATTTTATAGTGATTCAAAAACAAAGAGATTTCACATGTTAATTGCATAAATCATTGGAAATAATACCAAATCAAAATTTGAGTTCATGATAAAACATGTTATGTTGACCCGAACATCATTTTGTTCGGTATTGATTATTATGACCTTGAGATCGGAAGACATCAATAGAGAGAATATGTGAATCATTGTCATGAATCATGTAGCCTAAACCAGAGAAAAAAAATATGGGTGTTTAGCGAAACCTGAAATCACGAGAATCAGCAACACAATTATGAGAAATCAGATATCAAAAGAATGATGGGTTTCGACCAATCCCAATAGAAAAACATGGATGATGACAACACATAAGTTTATGATGAAATGATTTTATTCATGTAGTTGTGTTTTAAGGATTTAACAAACCGCTTTAACAAATGTTAAAAAGAACATGCATTTATTCTGGTAATTTCCTCTAATACAATTCTATTAACATGTTCATATTTTTTAACATATAATTTATTATTTTCAAGTAGATTTGACATAAAATTATACCAATTAAAATGTTACAACATATCATTAGCTCAATTAACATACTGACTATGTTTATCCCTTATGTACCCTATGCTTCAAAGGTTGCATACCGTGTACCAAACTAGTATCAAAGATAGTTATGAATCATAGGGGTGTCCGCGGTGCGGGTTGGTTCGGTTTTGAGGCTAAAAGTCATCCGAACCGCAAGATAAAAAACATGTGGTTTGGTTTAGTTTGGTTCAGTTGACTTTTAAAATAAAATCCGAACCAAACCAAACCAATGCGGTTTGGGTTGGATCAGTTTGTGCAGTTTTTATTGATACAATACAATTTTTTATTTTCAACATTAAACAAGTTAATAAACTAAAACACAACATATTTTCAACAATATTTTAAATTTCATCGAACATTAAAATTTCATTTTCATCTAACCATATTCTCAACAACATAAACCAAATTATGTGCAAAAAATAATCTTATTCTATAAGAAATGCAAATACTAAGATTTTCTCTAAAAGTTCAAGTAACACTAATATTTTTGAAATAAAAAGTAAAGAAGAAACTTAACAAGAGAAAAAATATGTCATTTTATAAAAGTTTTCATTTAGTTTAGTTTCTATGAATATTGGTCTAAACAACATATGTTTAATTAGTGTTTTAATTTTCTTATGTTGCGGTTTGGTTTGGTTGATAAAATAAAAACTGCAAACCGAACCAAACCATGCGTTTGAGTAAAAAAACAGTCTGAATACATCCGAACCAAATACGGTTTTTTACGATTTCGGTTTACGGTTTTTCTACTGGATTGGTTCAATTTTGAACACCCATAATGAATCATGTGACAATGCTTTCACCTTTTGAATAGAGTTATACAAATTAAAACTAGATTTAAAAATGGAATGGAAGTACTAAACGTCAAAAAATATATATGAAATCAAATAAGTTAAAAAATAAAAAAATAAAAAATTATACAAATTAGGGTTGGCACATTCCATTTTGTGAGTATAATTGTATAAATATAATTATAATTATAATCTCACCTATTGTGAGTACAATTGTAGAAATTTTGTTAAAAAATAAAAAAATAAAGTTAATTTTAATTATAAATAATATGTTTTTGGTATTATTCAATTTACTATTAGTTTTATATTTATATAAATTATTGGTCGAGTACCCTATCTATACTAATATTTTTGTGACATAAGATTTGTACATTGCATTATTATATTTCTTATTTATCATCTTTATGACCCTTAATTTTTTTGGATTACCGATACAAAGGTTTCACAAACATCTAGCAAGGTCAAGAAGGTTATGTCAAGGGACCTGCATTGTTCATGGTTACAAATGATTTGGTTATAGAACCAATGTCACAAATTTCTGCTTTATCTCTACTCAATCGTTTCAAAACTCTTCCTAGTAATGTGACTGAAAAAGATGTCTTCATTAGTCTCATGGAGGTATGAAAGAATGTTAAGTATTTTCAAAAATAGTTATGTACTTGAGAACAAAGTTGTTTAGGTTTTTTCAATTACATTGATGCCATGTTGATTGATTTACTAGGAAGTTATTTAGTGATTGGTTCCTTAATAACTATGCATAAGGCCCTCATTCACATTTGCCTTATAATTTTACTGTAGCAGAAAGAAACATGTGACTCTGCATTGAATTCACATCGTCCAGCACAAATTAGAGAGCTTGGGTGATTAGAGATCAATAAATGTCCTACATAAAAGGTTATGTTACCATTCCCATATATCACATGATCCATGACCAAAAGGAAACCCAAAAGTTTCCTTTTACAAACTACTATATACCAAACTCATTTAAATAAACTTAATGCTGCTTCGTATTGGTACAAGTGTTCAAGGATCTGAAATTGAATTATCTCTCCAGCAAATATCCTAATCGTGCTTTGGGTGCAATACTCTCTACTAACGTTCCTAGCATGGTATTGTGACTCTTCTCCAATGCCTGGAAATTAGAGCCCTCTTTCTTGTATGATCATTTTCATTTCGCGAGCACTTTACAAAATACTCTCTTCGATCTCAAATATAGTAAAAATTTGTATTTGGTTCAAATTTGCATCAAATAAATATTATGTCAAAGAAACTTAAATGTACGTATCAATGTAGACATGTTTACCCCAAATTAAATTTCTAAATCATTCCATAGTTAACACTAATCTTGTACAAAAACAATTGCTGGTAAACATGTAATTAGAATGAAAGAACTATTCGATCCTTGCTAGATACTTAACTAGAGGTACACCTATGTTTCACAGACAACTGATCACCCCTTAAAGCACTTCCATCCACTACATCATTCCCACCACCACAAACAACAACATTTCTTGACCAAAACCCTTTGAAGTTGATAAACCTTTTCTTATTATTCATCCTTCTATCACCAATATCATTCTTTGTACATTTGCAATTGCCATCCACATGTTTGTTGTTACTTGACTCAATAAGGCTATCAAATTGCCTTGAAATGCCTTGTACTTCGTATGTGTCAAGTAGAGATTTGTTGTTTATTATTGTTCCAACCTCAAGTCCTTTGCATGTAAGAGCATTTACCTCGGCCATTCTCAATGCTTCTAACTTGTAACGAGAAGGCCTCGGTGAACGTTGAGTTCTTGTAACATCAAATTCATTCGAAGACTTTTTTCTTTCAGATCTTGAACCATGTTGGTACCATGCCCATGCAGCTGCTTTTACAAGGGCTAAATCATCTCTGCTTTCTTGAGGTTGAGGCTTCCTTTTTTTCTCCATGAGAGAGTTCAAAGAGAAAAGCTTTGGTGACATGATGAAGATAACTCAACACTTCCTCTTTTATAACTGTGAATGTTTGTTGGATAATGCTACGTTTCTTTTCTATGTTGAGCTGGTAGATAACTAATTCATTTTATCACAAGAGCGTCATCTCAAATTTTTAAAAATTTCATGACTGCATTTAGTATGGAAATGGGGGTAGTGGTCCACAAGAGCATTGAGATAATGGTAATTTGGTTTGGTCCTCCTTGCGAGAAATGGTTTGTTCTAGGCTATGTATGTATTTTTGTGAATTGTCAGCACTTGGAGAGGATATTATTCTTTTGAAAATGTTAGTTGCATCACCAAGCACATACTCTCACTCCTCACATGTGGGGCTACGGCAAAATATAAATGTGGATACAAAGGGAAAAGGTTTTATCAAGTTTTTAAAATCAAATTCGGTCATTGAACGAACAAGACTTTTGGATCATGGTTCAACCATTTTTAACCGCTCGAACCATGATGAAACCACAATCAAACCGTGAGAATATCTAAACTGTAGTAAAGAAAGAGGTCAGTTGAATGTTAGACTGAGTGAATTGTCCAGTTTGGTTTTAAAACACTGGTTTTATCACACATCTAAATATGATGCAAGACATAAGGGGGAGGAGGGGGATAGAGAATAGGAAATACTGAGATTCCAATCTTCAGTTGTTTTCAACAATCACAATATCAAATTTTTTATATTCAACAAATTTGAAGTATAGAACAATTCAATGTCAAGGTAATGTGATTAATAATCATACAAAGAAAAGTGAGATGCTTTGTATGATTATAAAGAATGTTTATGATAGAATCCCACGTTTGCTGTAAGTGTGATCAAATGTACATTTATTTCTGTCACCAAGGGCCGAGGCAATTATGCTCCCTATCGCGTGTTGTATATTTATTTCTCTCTCTTTTGACTAAAAACTTCATCTTCACAAAAAATAGAAAAGGAAAAAAAGACCTCTTCATGATGTTTGATTCAGCTTTTGGATACCTTCTCCATCAAGTTTATTGCCAAGCAAGCTTTGAGCATGCTTAAAACATGAAAGATATTCGTTCTTTATTTCAGGGTAATCGGTAATTGACTTCTTATGTACAACAAACTGCAAAGGAAGAGTTGAGTTTTAATAAATATTCAAATCCCATGAGAAGATTTAACTAATTTATGCTCTTTATTTTCTTCATTTTCAATAGTTATTTCTATATAACAAAAAGCCGAATAATGGATCTCGGTCTAAGTATAATGGTATTTTTATGCATAAAATTATGCAGCAATGCATCGAGGCAGAAATGACTACTGAAAATAACAAAATAAAGAGCATTGATTGAAAAAGCAAGATTTAAGTCAGTTGAAGTATGCATACTCACAAGAAAGTTTAGCATGTGAATAGTTAATTCTTACCTCATTGTAAGCAGCAATGCATTGAAGGAGTGCCTCTTTAGCCTTGACGTTAATATCCCCTTTCTGTTTTGCAAAAGAGCACCAATATTTAGACCAAATAGAAATATGAATTTAGATGGTTTACATTCATTGGACCCTGAATCTGGTTGAACTACTACAATGCAGGCTTATTAAAATCTCTTAGAATTTTGTTTTGATCTAACTCATCCTTACAAAATCCGCTTGTAAAGTGGGAGATGCATCTCCCTTATGAACAATTTTTTCAAGCCATATCACATTCAATGTGGGACTCTCAATACACACTCTCACACCTAAGACTAGACAATTAGACCATGACCTGATAACAAGTGGTCAAAATGATAGGTTCTGATACCATCATAGAATTTGTGTTGGACCTAACTTAATTTTACAAAACCGGCTTCTAAAGTAAGGAATCTCCCCCTTATGAATATGTATATTTTTTAAAATAAAATCAGAAACCTTTAATCATCAAGGAAAAACTCATTATTTATTTATTTTGACTCAAGAACAAAAATGGAGAGAAACTTGAATTTGGAATGCCACTCCACCTTCGGCACTTCTAGTTTACTCTCCAAAACCACTTCACATGCTTTGGCAGTGCTAATTAGCTTTGCTCTCACTTCATATTTGTGCTCTTTAATACATTTGGTATTATGTGCTATCATTAATCGCCCTTGAATTTCACTTTGTATTCTACCCATTTCATCCTCAAGTGCACATACTCTATCTACAATATTCATACCTTCTGTGATTTTATTTTGATGAATGGCGCAGACACTTAGATTGTATTTATAGAGTTGTTCATGTGTGTTGTCTCGTGATACTAGAGCGAGAGAAAGCATGCACACCAACAACTCTAGATACAATCTCAGTCTCTACTCTATTCATCAAAATCAAATCAAATCAAACCAAGCTATACTACCATGTTAGAATTTAAATTGGACCCAATTCATCCTTAAAAAAACTGGCTGGTATAATGAGAGATATCTCCTACTTAGAAGTATTTTTAGACCATATCACATTTAATGTGAGACTCTCAACATAATCTAACCTGAATCTCCTGCAGTTCTTCCTTAGCCAACTCCACTGTTGATAGAGTACTGAGTGATTGCAACTGAAAAATTACATTCCAACTTTCATAACCAAATCAACTTTTATTTACAAAAGAGTACATTGATACAATTCTATTTTAATATACGTGCATGAGAGAAAGCTAATAACAGGGTTATAAAACTAACCAATATGACAAGTGCTGCTTGGGCTTCCTTTCTAGAATGTCCACGCACACTAGTTTTCTTCGACTTGTCTTTTTGTTTTAATATCGTATCTAAACATTGACGTGCAATCCTGAGATAGAAAAAGAGAAATACATTCAAAAGAAGGATAAGGCATACTTAATTTTCATTTTTCAATGTCTAGTAACATTGTTATTGGAGAAGATGGAATCAAACATAATTTTCTTATACTAGAAGAAAGAGAATTTTCAAGAAAAGAAGGCCTGGTCAAAGTTATTTCCCAACAATTTAATTTATTGCATGCAAGATCTATTTCTTTCTTTTCATTTGTGTGTTTCTACTGACAAATATCTTGATTAAGAGATACGATATAGAAAATGCAGCAAAATTTGGCCATAATAAACAAAACCACAATGAAATAATTGAATATCAAAGAGGCCACCAATCACTTTGATTTTTCTTTCTTTATTTTGCAGAAAAATTCCTTTTACAAGTTGCAAAGACACCAAAATCTTTGGCACGATGACCTATAATGATTTTAAACTTGGTTTTCTTCCCAAAATTTCAGAAACAAATCATTGCAGAACGCTCTAAAGTTGAAGGACTGACAACCATCAAAGCAAATGATATCAAAAATCAAACATCCATACCAAAAAAACAAATGTCAAGAAATGGAAAATAATATTGATAGCTGTGAGCTATCAAGTGCTGATCCATAGTCAGTGTGAATAATTGGTGGATTGAATGCATGTATGTTTTAATAATCTGTGTTTCGCAAATATCATAATATTGAGAATTATTTGCATATGCATATAATAATTCAACTGCTAATCAATAAACTACTAGCACAGTCCTATAGTATTGGGAAGAAATTAAAGTATAGCTTTAGCTGCTATAATTTAATAGGGACCATCAGATTACAACAGTACAGTAAGTTTCAAGCAAAAGTCAATCAAGCAGGTCCAAGTAAACTCTGTACACTGGATTCTTTAGTCCTCATAAAACCTAATGGCTCCTTAGGTTTCAGAGTGTAAGTTTGTTTTTTTCTGTATTCTCATTTTTAATTGAGGTCTTTTTATCATCTGCATGGCCTACCGACTGAATATTCCTAAGCATTCTTTAACATATATCATGTTGAAAATGAATAAAAATCTTAGTCTTTATTAGTTAAGATCTATCTAAGTAGTCAATCAAGTGAAAATATTTTGTCCTTTCCTTAAGTGAATCAACCAGATCTAAAAGCTGCAGGTGAAAATATTATATCATTTTATGCATAACATCAAATTCTACATGTCCCATCAGCTGCAAGTGATAATTGCACTGTCCGAAGAAATAATAATCGGCACTAAAAAATATAAACAAACATAATAATAATAATTTGATTTAGGTTTTATATGTAAAAAAAGTTATGAAAGAATTAGGCACATCAAACTAATAGAAACCTTATGGAATTATGTAAATAATCCTTTGCTATATCAAGCTCAGCTTTAGCTCTAGAAACATCCAATTTTTTGTACCGACTGAAATCAAGCATTGCCACTCTTGCAAGATGAAGTAGGTTTGCACCAATCTGACCATGGGTAAAAAAAAATAAAAAATCATACTTTTGTGCGGTAAAACAATCATGTTTTTATTTTTACTTATTTAAGTAAAGCAACAAATATACATCTTAAGCATTAGCATGCAAATAATAAGAACAATGTTGTGTAAGTAAGAATCAATTTCGCAATCAATTTTGGAGGGATTTGAAATCTAAATAAAATTGTAATTGCCAAAATCCCTTTCAAGAACCAACAAACCTGAATATGATCACCAGGAAGTAAGGCTCTCCGGACCTCAAGACATCTACGAGAGAGAGAGAGAAAAAGGGAGGGTTCAATTTGCATAAGGCGAAAGTTAATTTCACAAATTTTGATAAATTAATAAAATTAAACAACCTTTCAAGAAGCTCTTTTGATTGTTTTGTTTCGGAAGATGCTTGTAGGGTCAGGGCCAAGGATTCAGCTGCAATAACTGTGTCCAATGATTTCCATCCCTGTATTACCCAAATTGCATCTTTTTTAATGATAAAAGATTATGAAATATTGCTATTCTGGCAACATTTTCTTTTTTCATTCATCAAGATTATCACAAATAATTCTGATAAAAAAGAAGTTAAAACTCATCGGTTACTAATTTCCAGACATAATAGTTTGCATGGTTATCAAGTGATTATAAATATTCCACAAATTATCAAATCAGAATTGTTTTCTATGAAACCAACCCATGGATTATTTTAAAATTAGAGCCCATATTTCTATAATTACAATAACGACTTTGGTCATTGTTCAGCAAGATAGAAATAACACGGTATCACAGGTAGAGTTAGGAATCATAAAACAACCATGCTCAACCACACCTATCTACAACCTTTAATACATCAATGCATCCATAAAAAGAAACGGAAAAGAACCAACTTACCCATGCAGTCCGTACTCCCAAAACCATGACACGGGAACCTCATTTAAAGTGATAGAAAATGCAGCAAAAAAGAAGCAACCACACTTAATTGACAATTGAGGTTACGTTAATTGTTCAGAAGTATCATTACACACTCGCTACTTTATACTGATTTGTAAATTATGCATGCATCACCGTTAATGAAGAAAATCAATTTGAAAGCAGAAGAGGGGGAAGAAGTTCACAAAAAGAACCTTTGACAATTCCATTATATTCAGGATCTTTCTCTGGACCATCTCAGCTTCATCAAGACGATGCGATTTCAAATATATCTGGAAAATTTATAGCAATAGCTTAATATCATTAATAAAGTTAGCACAGAAAAGTGGGGAACAGAACCACTTTGAGAGGTGGAAAATGCACAAACTCATTACAACTTAGACTTAAAAACTTAAATCAAACTATAAAGAACTTGAGGGAGACCAAACTGGATTAAACTCCTTAGCAAGTGGTATTAGAGCCTTTAGTACAATGCCAAGAACCAACTCTTCCCATAGTTGAAGTTGTTAGGTGAAGAACCTAAAAATTGTTCTTATGTATTTATACTAGCATGCGGACAGACGCTAATGTGCCCATCTGTCTACTTTCTCAAATGAAATTACACTTGAAATTTTGGATGGGATTCTATAATTTAGTATTGCTATTTTTATTTTAATTACATGTTTAGTTCAAAATTGAATTGAGATTAGTTTAAGGATTAGATTAGATTTGATTTGATTTAAAATTTAAATTAGGATTGGATCAAATTCGATTCAAATTTGAAATTAAGATTAAGTTCAATTACTTGATTAGGAAAAGAAGAATAAAATTGTAAATAAGAGTTTAAATGAAGGTTAAAGTGGGAAAAAAAGGCTACATCAAAACTTGGTATTCCTTTTATATATAGGTATAGAAAAAAATTAGTTTTGCATCTACAGAACATACATGTTCAACTAGTTTACCTTTTAAATATACTTGGATTGTTTTACTCAGGTTTTATGTGCCCTTTTCCCCACCTAGATGGCATTTTCTGTTCACATAATGTACAATATGGCTCATCCTTTTGGCAGTTGGCACAAATTGAAGATAAAGAAAATGAAGAGTCATTTTTCAGTCTTATTATCAACAACATTTAATAAAAAATATTCTTTTTCTTCTAGTACAAATCACTATTTATAAAAGAAGTTTCACTACTTTAGGGGCCAAACAAGGATTAAAAAATGACCTGGGAGAGGGAACGGAGTCTTCTAATGCATACAACTGACTCCCCTTCGCCACTTTTCTGCACGTGTAAACAAAATTTCTTCAGAACAAATGGAAAAAAAAATAAAAAATTACGAAACAACGCGGCTGAGGGAATTGAAGTTAGACAAAAATGTATCACGCACCTCTAGCATGCTTATGGAGTCCTTAATAATGATCTCAGCATCCTTTTCTTTTCCTTGTAGATACAGAACCTGAACACAAATATCGCAGCTTAAGATCCAGTTGAGCCAAAAATCCAAGAAGCATAGAAGAGAGACAATCAAAGGGGGGTCGCCAAAAAGGACATTACATTCTGAGCAAATAAATTAGATAGATAATCCCATTAAATCTTAAAGCTTTGAATAATTGAATCACTATCAAGTTAGCACAGAACATTGTTTCACGGCACAGACCAAGCAAATATAAGTAAAGGACGCATCTTTATTTTAGTGTTTCTTCAGTTACGAAATAAGAGTGACCAAGGATATCTATGACAAATCCTTGTCTCACTTCTCCCCTACACTGGGTTCTAAAACGAAGAGGAACTTTGTCTCCCCATTCATGTGAAAATAGCAGTAACAAACCCACAAGCCATAAAAATGAGAAATATAGATACAATTGAGATAAAGAACAAATCTGAAGAGGCTTATTTAATCTCTAAAGAAAAAGGAGAAATAGCTACTTCCAAGGATTTTGACTTTTACAATCAGTTCTCCAATACTCATATTCAGACTGCACTCTCGTCTTCCCTTACAAGTTTCAACTGTCATAACACAACAGTTTTAACTGTTTCAATCTGTAATTATGGTTCGAATTATATTTCAGAACCTAAACTCTATAGGCTCATTGTTGGAGTTCTCTGTTACGTGACCACTGTAGAGCAGAAATCAACTTGCAGTTCACAAAGTTTGCTAATTTCTCTCTCAGCCCCTGGAGGAACATCAGAAATTGGTCAAAAGGGTACTATAGTATTTGAATGGAACACTTCACCAGTGCCTCCTTTCGCAACATGCAAGTTCTCGGAAGCCTCTCCCTCTTATTGCCTATTGTGTTGCTAACTTAGGCTCTAACCCAGGATGACAAAAGTCTACCTCAGTTTCCTGCATATTTCTAAGCACAAATTTGGTCTCTCAGTGGTCTAAAGAGAAGACACAAATAGCCAGAAGTAGAATACCCGAGCTTGGCTAACACTGCAGCAGAAATTTTGCTGATGTATCCTTACTTAAGGAACTTAGTGCCCTTTCATTGTAGGAAATGGCCAAAACAATACTCTGTTTATTTTCACTATTTCCTTTGCAAATTATTAAAAATAGAAAAAGTGTAAAAAATGTGGCCTTTCCATAATTATCATAAACATATCATTTGAAAATGAAAATATAAAATAAACCATGTTTTCACAATATACTTTGCAATTCATGCAAATAAAAAAGTGAAAACAAGGTGGTCATTTATTTATTGTTGAAAACATATCATTTGAAAATGAAAATAGAAAATAAATCAAAAACCTCATTTGTTTCAAGATTTCCTGTCTCTAGAGGGAGTATTAGACTACTTTACCAAACAAGGCAAACATAAGTTAAAAAGAGTATAATGAAAGGACAGATAATTACCATGCCGATTTGATACATTGTATCTGAACATTCTGAATGATTATATCCCAGAACACGCCTTTTTATCTGAATAAATAGACATTAAAATTAAGACAACATATGGCCTTGATCATCAAACAATGAGATAATGTTTAGATTTACTAATAGATTATAAAGTGGTTACAATATACAGAAGAAAATAACAGTCTCTTCCTGAGCATAATAGGTCCGTACCTTCAAAGCGCGCTGTTAAAAAACAAAATTAAAACGAGATAAGTTGGTCAGTATAATTGAAGGAAGAACAAGGAGTAGACTAATAGCACTATAAAAACATGTCAGTGCCACAAGAAAGACTATGTCTGTAGAGTGGAAGAGGGAATGGCCATAAATGTCCAACACAAATATATCAACTTTCACGATCCGTAAATGATAAAGTTTGTTCTGCTAGCGTAATGATGCAAAAGATAATGAGTACATGATAAAAAGATATGCACAACAAATTCTTTTCCCATTAATAGGTTGTTATACGGATCAACCAATACCATAATGTTTTCATAAATCAGTTCCATTTAAATCCAAATCTTTCTCGATTGTTTGACCTCTAGTTTTCTTGATCACTCTACTAATTATTGGACAGTTATCGATCTAGTCTATCCTCCTTACTGCAACTTATATATGTCATCTCCACATGCCCAAACCACCTAACACGAGATTCTATAATCTTTTCTACAATAAGTGCTACCACAACTTTCTCCTAATACATTCACTCATAATTTTGTCTTATCTTGTGCTATCACCCATCCATTGTAATATCTTTAGCTTTGCAATAATAAGTTTGCCTTTTTGTTGGCTCTTTATGACCCGGCATTTAATCTGATACAAAATTGTAGGTTTTATAGCTATGTAGTAAAATTTTACTTAAAAAAGTTTGAGTGGTACTTTTCCGTCACAAATTGTACCAAAAGCATTTCACAATTTAATAAAATGATGCCCCTGAAATAGGAACATTTGAAGCTAGAATATTTGAAATATTTACCTAATACACATATCCATCACAATCACAAGCAGTATATCGGGCACTGTAGGAAACTTGTGGCTCAAACATCAAAAGATTTTGATGTGTCTATATAACTGGAACATTGCTTTAGTTTCTTTAGGTGGTCATTTAACCCTTATTTATGTATTTTTCTCAGAGAACTTGTTGAAGGGTTTGGATAAGAATTGTTAAATTCGACAAATTACCTCATAGCTAACTAGAGCTTTTTCCAACATCCGCTGTCCAATGTAGAACTGCCCTAGGTTGTGAACAGCAACCGCAACCCTGCATGATCACAGTTAGCCATAGGCTTTAGCTTTTAATTTGACATTTCTCGCTGAATAACTATTGTATTAAAATTTAAAAGGAAATTCTATAACAGAGGAAAAATCAATTTCATTTGATAGAATTTTGTTTGGTCCACTGCCACGGTAAGATTTTTTGCACTATTAATCAACAAGCCGGTAATGCCAATACCAAGCAATGAAGTAGATAAAGCATCATTTATAATGGTTTCATAGCAACTACACCCTACCTTACATCATCGGGACCAAAAGATTCCTCTAAGATTTTGATGGCTTCCAAATACAATGGTTCTGCTTTGTCAAATGCCTTCTTGACCCTGTACAACTCTGCCTGAAAAGACAATAATTAAAATCAATTTGTGTAATGACAGATTCATTTACTTTCTCAATTAAAATGAGTTTCTGCAATTTGTTGCAAGCCAAAACTTGGGGTGAAGGATCATGTTCATGCATAATATTCAACCAATCAGAATATTTAGCAACAATAAAAGTACTAAAGTACGATGTAAGCTAACGCTGCAAGAAGCTGAAAGTTTGTTATAATTATAACACTGCTTTCTTCAAATTATTTGAGGTTTGATCATTGTAAGTTGTGAATCAGATGTAAATCCCATAAACTATCTTGGTATGTATACTACACCATTAGTCCTTTTTTAAGAATTATAATCAATGTACAAACATTTCTTAACAGAAATTCAAAAACTTCAGGAATAATTGAACAAATCTCGGAAAAAAAAGGTATTGAAGTACAAGAATAAGAAATAATTAAAATATAATTAAGAAAAAGCAGTCTGAAGACATCAAAGAACTAGAAACATAAAAGTGATTTTTTAAAAAAAGAAATTGAAAGGCATCAACTTAAGTCTCCAAGAACTAGAATATTGTATAGTTCCCAAAACAATTATGAAAATAACAATTATCAAGTACGGTTAAACCAACCAGATTGTTGCATGAAGACGCAACGTGCGGATCTTGCTCGCCAAAACCTTCTTTAGCTTCTTTTATGGCAGCAACGAAGAGTCTTTCAGCATCTTCTAATTTTCCCTAGAAGAACATGGACAACTAATATATAATCAACAACAACATCCTTTTCCACTAGGAGGTGCATAAAACATAACTGAAAAGAATTTTAAAGCAAAGCAACAGGGAAGAAACTACATGCCTCAAAGAAAAGCTCTCTTGCTTTATCAGTAAAGACTCTCCATTTCGCTGTATGTATATTTGATGCTACAGAACCATCCTCAATTTTTCTTAATCCATTTAAGTCATCACCAGTGCTATTACCGGAAGACGTTTCGGTTGTTACATCCTCTGCAAACGCAGTGTTGGCACTAATGCCCATAGTCACAACTGCACATAAGTCCGATTAGTCAATGTAAAGTATCTGAGAATATTGTTTAATCAACTTCCAATATTAATACTAATTAATACACCCTTAAATAGTTTTCCATGGGAAAACTATCTGCAAACAACCATTATATAAAATCTCATATCGTGAGGTATGTTTGGTTTCAGAAAATGTTTTCAGTTTCCACTTTTGAGTACAAAATTGTCACCTTTTTTACTTCGTTTCCTATTTTCAAAAATTTATGCAAAAGGAAAAACTTGTATCCATTGTTTCCGATGCAAATCTTCAGAAACATGAAACAAAGTGAAAAGAAGATGGCAGCTTTGTAACTATAAGAAGATGATGGTCCTCATTATGGTCCTCGTTATTTAATTAAAATAAATACCAATAGAAGGTAAGGGTGAGTCTTTGCTTTATCGATGATTCAAAACTGAAGTCTTTCGGATGAGAAGTGAGTCAGAGATGAAACCTATCTTTGGGACAGCACCTAGAAACTTAAGTTTAACATGTTTCCTTCTACTACATAGGAAAGGAAGGTGATTCATACTTATGGGGCATTCTTCTAAGAACATGTGATCTAGAATCCAATAAAGGCATGGAATATGATGGACAAAAAGAAAAATAAGTGAGAATATTCTTAAAATTTGGGTTGGATCTGACTCAACCCTACAAAATCGGCTCGTAAGGTGAGGAATGTTTCTGCCTGCATATAAACTCATTTTCAAGTCTTATATCATCCAACGGGTGGCCCAATAGATCTTGGATAAGCTCTTGTATCATTTTAGGTTTTTTATATTGGGTCAAACTCATCCTTACAAAACATGCTTATAAAGTGAGTGATGTCTCCCATTTATAAACTCATTTTCAAGCCATATCTCATCCAGGTATTAACAAGTACAAGCTCGACACTAATTCTCCTTTTCGGATCTATTTGGATCGACTTATTTGAGCTTATCTATATTAACATACATACTTGTGAGTTGTGACACTTTTTGGGAGAACTTAGGAAAACAGCTATGACATGTTCATAAGCTGCTTTCAGCTTATTTCCATAAGCTCTCCATAACAACTTATGAAAACAGCTTATATGAAAACAATTATTTTATCTTTTCATTATAGAAATAGCTTAAACATAACCATTTATGCTATAAGCCGTAAATTAAGTTGTTTATCCAAAATGGGCCATGATCTCCATACAAAAAGTGAAAAAAATTCAACTTTGTTACCTACCTCACACTTAAAAGATCTATCTCAATATTGAATCACTAATGAACATAATATAGAATAATCATATCACAAAAATGGCATTTACATATTGAAAAACAAGAATCGAATAGAATTTATCTGTAAGTTATAAAAGCATGCATACCTACATGTCCAGATATAAGAATCCATAAACAAGGATCCTTAAGATTTTGTCTCCAACCATATTCTCCAGTTTGATACGAGTGAGAAAATCTTTTACCGGAAAATGAGATGGGCAATGAATTAGAGGCGGAGAAGGCGTGTGAAGAAGGAAGGCGAAGTTTTTTAAGCAAATTAGAGACTGCCATGCGCAGAGGAGACATCTCCTCCGGTGAACAACAACAGGGGAAGCTGCTACAGAGTTTTGGTGTGGGTTTATGTTACTTTTTTATTTGGCAAAGACAAAAGTATTCCGCTAAATTGTATTTTTGTTCCTTAACTAACTATTTAGATGGTATCGTTTTGATCTCTTAATTAAATTTTGATTTATTTTGATTCCTTAACTTCTCTCTGTTACACATTTTGATGATTTTCGTTAATTTTAATTCAAAAACGTTAAGTTTTCTTCATTTTCTTCTAGAATTTTTCTGAGATTCTTCTTGTTGAAGATCAATGAAGATGATATGAAGATGAAAAAAAGGAGAAGAAGATGAAGAAAACCTAACGTATAAAATTTAACCTTTAAATAAACTAACTTTTCATTTTAGTCTCTTTAATTTTTATTTTTTTTAACTTTTAATCCCTATAAAATTTTCAATCAATACTTTTGTTCCCTATTTTTAAGTTAGTTTTTTTTATTTTTTTAATGAAATTGAGCATATATGTGTAGAATATTGAAAAAAAATAGAATTTTTTAACAAAACACAAATTAAATATGAATTTTTAACCTTCAAAAATATAAAAAATCATATTAAATTCATGTTTTTTAAAAAATTCTTTTTTTTTGGGAGAGATTCTTATAATATTATGAAATTTTTTGCAAATTTTTATTTAAAAATATGAATTCTACATATGAGATTATTTTAAAGAATGGACCAAAAGTGAAGATGGAAAATTTTTGAGCGACTAAAAGTTGAAGAAATTTTTTAGAAGGACTAAAACAAAAAGTTGACATATTTATAGGACTAAAAAAATATTTAACCCTTTTTTTTAATAAATTAGTGGTAACTATTTGTATTGTGTTATTATGTATCAATGATAAATTTCTTCAAAAATGTATCAATGATAAATATTTATCTATGTTTTTTATATTTATTGTTAAATAGTCCAGCATTGAACAAAAATTGTATTAAAGTCTCCTCTAAGATTTATTGAGTTATCCATTATTTATATTAACGATTTCATATGTCTTTACTTCACATTAAAATATGAATGATTATTTTATATTTCTATGTTCATTTTAGAATGTTATTAATATAAAAAAAATGCTTTCCTTATTTAAAGGAAACATTTTTAACAAGAAATAGACTGCAAAGATTGAGAAACTTTTAGGATTAAATAAATTTTTAATTGCTACAAAATTATTAACTTTCATTCAAAAGTTAAGATAAAAATAATGAAAACAATGAGAGTAACTTTTGCATATTTGAAATTTTAAAAAATATCCACATTAAAAACAATTGACAAATACATCGTATGTCATCAGTATATTTAAAAGGGTTGAATATATTTTTGTTTTCTATAAATATATCAATTTTTTATTTTAATTCTCCTAAAAAAATTCTTCAACTTTTAGTCCGTCAAAGATTTTTCATCATCATTTTTGGTCCATACTTTTAGTCAACTCATGTGTAACCTTCACATTTTTTTTTAGAATGTTTAGAATATTATAAGAATCTCTTCCAAATAAATTAGATTTTTTTTAACAAAACATGAATTAGATATGAACTTTTATGTTTTTTGCACTTAAAAATTCATGTTTTGTTAAAAAGTTTTTTAAAAAAAATGGAGAAATTGCTATTAATATTCTACACATTTTTGCAAATTTTAATTAAAAATATGAAGGCTGCACAAGAGTTGACTTAATAATAAGAACCAAAAGTGAAGATAGAAAACTTTTGGAAACTAAAAGTCAGAAGAAATTTTTTAAATGGACTAAAATGAAAATTATGTAAGTCGTCGATATATAATAGATAAAATGAGACAGGTCTTCCTTTCTTCTCTTTATAAATGGAAACTATGTAAGTGGGGTTTCAGTAATTTCCTAATACTTACCATTTGATTATTAATCTAATTTATCTTAATTCCTTGTTCTCCAATTTAATCCATAATTATCTTAATCACCAACATTTGATGTTAAAAATATGAGTAAATTTAGTTTAAACCATCTATATACTAATGAAAAAGGATGTGATGTTACACACACAGAGTCACGCACGCGCACGCACACACAAGTTGAATCCATAGACTCATAGTCTAAGTAAAAAAGTTATCAAAATAAACTCTTTGAAAAAACACAAGTGGGTTCATATATATGCAAATTAAATAGTGTACAGTCCGAAATTAAATCAAATAGTGCCCCACGTCTAGATGTTCCTTGTCCTAAGCCGAACATACTTGTCTGGCCAATTATACCATAGTTGTTGTCGATGTAACATGAGTCTCATGACCAACAAAGTCTCTTGGTGGTTTGACATCTTCATATCTAATTCCATAATACTTATTGCAATTATTTTACTACAAAACATATACATCAACAATTGTTGGCATTATACTTTTTTTTACCATCTATTGTTAAAACTATCAGATTTTAACCAGATTCCAGAATCGATCACTCCAATAATGACATCAGATTTAAAGTATTTCCTTTCTACATATTGTGGAAAGCCTATGAAATACCATGATTTTGTTGTAAGCAAATGTCTCTTTTTAACATAGAGATAGGCATTACCCCGTCAAGTCCTACACGATCAATTTTCACACTTATCAAGCATATTTAAGTAGAAACGATATATATAACTTTTTTCAATAGGAAAAGTTTAGTGTTAACACACACCATCCATTTTGTCAGCTTCTACCTTTGTGAGTTTAGTTACAAATCCATTGAAGCTATGTTTGTAATGGTGGATTATAGATTTTGGTTCTTGACTGCAAAAATTGTAAATTAAAGTTTGATCTTATAATACATTATTACTAAATCATATAGTTTATATAAATGTAACTTGAAAACGTACTCAACATGTTATATTTAAAATTACGGCTCAAAAAGAAAATACATAAGAAAGGTGAGACTAGGTTACAAAATTCTCGTACTTGAAAACACAACATAGGAATTTAAAGAAACAATGAACCGCCACTATTTGCAAACATTCTCCTCATTGTAAGCATACAAAAGCAAGTTAGAGCAAAGCATTTTGAATTAAATAACCAAGACAAGGAATTCTTTTAAAATTGAAAGGTTACAAGAAAAAGTAATCAAATTAAACTCATTAGTTTTTCGAAAGGAAATTAAACTCATTATTGAACTTAAAAAAATTAAATTGGATCAATATTTTTCCATGGCATAATTTCAGTCATAATTAGAATATATTCAAAATAAAGCTACATAAATAACCTTATATCATTTCCCACTAAACAAAGCTATCAGAACAAGCAAATTGTTCAAGATTCTCCTGAGTGTCGGTGGAAAGATATTATAAAAGAGATAAAAATAAATAAATAAAAACCATAGTGTGTATACCATTTTAATTTTATTTTGGTCGAATTACTATTTGGATAAAGAAGTTGGAGACTCTTGTGGATTGGGTTGGGGTGAGTTTGGACTTTATTTAGCCCTAAAAGTGTTGTGTAGGGATTAAAATTCTTGGTTTTTTCTATTCACGTAAAAAAGCCTACCAAACATCTCCTAATCAAACGAGATGCCGAAACAGCTGAGAGATATGCCCCCCCTCCTCCCCACCACCACCACACACGCATGCACGCGCACTCGTGTTGAATCCATAGTTTCTTAGTATGAGTGAAAAAGTTATCTAAATAAATTCTTCGACGTCTGTTACGGGTCTTTTATAACTCTCACTTATGTGTTTTTTTGGGTGTGGTGCTTTTAAAGCAAAGGGGGGATAATTTTAATCCATTGTTGTTGCATTTGTTGTTTTGGAGCAGTTGATGTCATCCCCACTGATTAGTTGGAAAATTATTTTGCTCTAGCCTTGTCCACATAAAAACATTACGTAATCCCCTTCACTAGCATCATATATTAAGTTAGGGTTCAGAGCTTTAGCATGGTCAATTTAACCTGCTCCATGAGCAAATTCTGCATCATTATTATTAATTGGACTCAACTATTTAGTTGCAACAAAAAGAACATGTTGTGTTTGTTTGTATTAATTTATACCATAATAAGTAAATTACAGCCACCAAAAATCAAATAAATCTAAAATACATTATCCTCTTATCGTAAGCGAATATGTGTAAAAAGTCTATTTTAACATATAAATATTTTCTTAAGTATAGTAGCATACAACTATGAACAATCGTTTAAAAATCTTTTAAATTTCTAGCTATCAGTATCAGTTGTACGTAATTCTGAATACTTTATTACTAATTTATAACTTTAGAAAATAACCTAATGTTTCAATACTTTTTATCAACTTCCAAGATATACCTTAAATATTTTTTAATTATTTTATGGTTGAGGGTATGTGTTCATAAAAGTTCAAATGTATTAAAATGAGGTGAAGATAATAAATAATTATTTTTCAAGAAATGATATATTTTAATTTAAAATAAAATAGAAATGTAATCAAAGCTCTTCAAAGATAATTTTACAAAAGTTTACGATATTCAACTTTAAAAAACACAAATCTCTTCAAAAGTTAATTAAAAGTAAGCATGTTTAAATTTTATTTTATTTATGCATGAATATATTGATGGAAATGTGACGCAACTCATTTTTTATTACCAGTTGTCATAAAAGCATAACAGTTAGCAGTAGGTGACCATTTAGGTTGAAATGACTTGATATACCTTGTTGCACCAGACACATGTGGACATGCCATTGATATACCCGACACTATGTTGAACTCTAATTTTCTAGTATCACTGTTACCTTCAGAAGCAGAGGAAATTGAAGACCGACTAGTGAATATGTCTACCCGGGAGCAATCAAATTCGGCTAAAACATTAAACAAACATAAAAGATTAACAACAAATCATTTACATGATATAAATGTGTTTAATTTTATCGATCAAAGAAATAAAACCTTGAGAATGTCAGGTGTAAGTAACTATGCTAGGACCCCTTGATGAAAAAGAGGCAACCATGGGTGCCAAAGTATTTTCTAACACATTTTTCTTAAAGATGGTTACACTTTAAGTCCTGCAAATTGATTAATGCAATAAATTTTAGATAAATATGAATCTCTAAATTATTGTTAAGTGTATATGGAACTTTCACTTGATACCTTGTAGAGTATATATATTTATGTATTTTGGTGGAAACCTTTGTTTGAATGTAACATCCTGCAAGGGAAAAGGGGATGCAATATCTCTTGAAGTTTGTCCTTGTGTTAGGACACCAATAACACCAACTCTAAAGGCTTCTTGGCTTTCTCTGCCACATCCACACAGAACAATTTTACCTTTGACCAACTTACCATCTAGGGAATTGGATGAGGAAAGCCTTCAATTTTTGAACACTTTCATCAGAAAATTATAGACTAAATTTTTCTCAATTTAATTATAATACTCATGTTGGAGCACACATGATTGTAATATTATTCGGTTCAATATGTTTTTATAAAAGTGTGATTTTAATTTCGATGTCAATGTAGATTATAATTATTTTTAGTATATATATGTATAAAAATCCTATTTTTTTTAGTTTTTGTAGAGGGAAAAGAGGTTTTTGTTAAATATAAGAAATAAAACTGAATTAATTTTTTATGTCGCCAAAGTTAAATGGTAGTGATTTTATAGGGACTTGGTGAACAAGGGTCACCTGGATTGTTACCTGGATTTCTATCTATGGTTGCAGCACCCAGAACAATTGACCAGGCTGAAAAATTATCTAAGGATTCAGGTTGTGGACCTTCGTTTCCTGTTGCAAAGACTATTAATACTCCATTTTTAAATTGCATGAAAAGATGAAATAAAAAACTAAATCTCTAAAAGTGCTATGATGATATCATACTTCTCCTCCAATCAACACTGATAATATGTCAACCTCGTGTGCTATTGCATCATCACATATAAGAATGTTTGCAGTATAACAAACAGAAGACCGACATACCTTGAATATTATTATTTGTTATGATGGAGCCCTGCCTCTAGATGTTATTTGTCCTAAGTCTAACATACTTTTTTTTTTTTGGAAATAAGTCTAACATACTTGACTGGCTAACTAAATTCTTAGTTGCGCTCGACGCGACATGAGTCCCACGACCCACAGAGTCTCTTGGAGGTCCGACATCTTCATAACTAATTCCATAATACCTAGCACAAATTATTTTACTACAAAAACATATATATCAACAATTGTTAGAATTATACTCTCTTTTAACACGAGTTATAGGACGACATGTTACTTGTTGCAGCTGAAATTGTAGAAAATTCCCTTCCATTTGCTTGAAAAAAAAAAGAGTACAATCTCAAAAGGTCAATCCCTTCTTGGGAACTAGCCAAATGAACACCAAGAGAAAGGAAAAAAAACACCAAGGAGGCAGAAGCAATCTCACCCAAATAGTAAAAACTCTCAAACAGCTCCTAGATAAATCGTATGTCGAAGGAGTGCCAAAGTACAAGGTAACAACGAGACTAAGAGATATGGGCACTATGCAACCCCCACACACATTCATGCATGCACACGTGCATGCACGCACACGCGCACACAAGTTGAATCCATATATTCATAATCTAAATAAAAAAAGTAATTTAAATAAATTCTTCGACAAAACACAAGTGAATTCAAATATGGGAGGGACAATATTTCAGTTTGAAAGTTTCAGTAAGTGTCCGACAGAGTGTAATGATATTCTATCATTTTTATTTTCTTAAAAATTATTTATATACTCCCTATGCATTTTATTATAAGTCACTTTATAATATCCATACATTATTGATGATTTTTTTCCTATTATATCATTTATCATTTATTACTCTCTCTTGTTTCTATTCTATAAATATATTTTTTCCATGTCATTAATAAGAGATAATTTTGTAAAATCACTCATAGTTTTTATTTGCAATACAAAATTAACTATATCTTGATAGGATCATGAGCGCTAAAATAATGAATCTTTTAGTTTATTCTATAAGTGGATCTTTTAAGCATATTCTATTAGTAGTTGGTACTATTATTATTGTCTGGTTGATGTATTTATCTTACTATGTGTATGCATCAACATATATAAGCATTCTATTGTACCATTAGAAATGAAGAAAAATAAATGAAAATGTTATTTTATTTTACCTTAGTTTAATCTTCTTCTTTTTTAGCTTAGAACCCTAGTTTATCATAGTTTTCTCAGTGATATGTTTTAGGTTCCTATCATATTTCTTAATATGGGTGAAAATATCAAAACAACTTGTAATAAAATACAGAGCGAATAGATGCTTATGTGTTGTGGTTTTTTGAACTTGAAAAGACTATTTGGAATCACTATACGTGCACGTTAATAGTGTTGGCTTGGTGATTAATAAAAGAAAATCGTTACTTATAAATTACATTTCAACAATAACTCAAGTTTATAATTAGAATAGAATTAGATTAGATAAGGGAGGCAATATTTTGGAATAGTATGCAGGGGCATATATACTTTGCATTTAGGCCTGTGGTTGCATTGTTTTAGCGTATGATATCTTGAAAACACGTTAACTGATATGTTTTATAATACGTATTAACCCATTTTTGGAATATGAACGTTAGATATATGAATTTCCCATATTCAAATAGAAGGGATCGTGGTTAAAGGGAGAATTATGGAGTGTGAAGTGAAGGTCCCAAATGACAACCTACAAACATTAACTATGGCACACAAGTAAGAGTTTCTCTTAATTCATTCACTTTGCCTCGCCATATACACATAAATTATTTTTTCGGCTCAAACTTAATCTCACATCATACTTATTTTTTTTTTTTGGTACAACACATCATACTTATTTTATTTAGGGTTTTTTTGTATCCATAGTGGGAGTTTTATATTTATGCCCACGCCATCGCTTTTACACCAAAGTTTGATTGGTTGTTGTCGGAGACAAATGTACTAGCAAAATCACACTTATTAGTATCAACAACAAAGAGAACCATGCCATCTAGATGCATGTCGCGCATTCATTGCAGCAAACCACTCCACTACTACATCCTTATTATGTGTCATTTTTTTATCCTTTTCGATCCCCATATTTAACTTTTTTTCCTTAAAATTTTGGTCCATCGTCTCATTTTTTATTTTTTTTATGCAGCCTTTTCATTTGTGATGTGGAAGCGTTTATTAGTCATATTTTGTTGACATGCATATTCAGTTTGGCATAATAAGTGTTGTCACGTCATAAATGAATAAGTCACATCATAAATATAAAACAATTAAATGAGGGCCAAAATTCATAAAAAAAAATAAAAATAAAATAGGTGCACTAAAAACCCAATTTTTAAAGTAAGGGGACTAAAACTTAACTTAGTTTTAAAATGGAGGGCCAAACATGTATTTCACTTAAAGAATTTAACTAGTCTTACACATATGTTTAAGTAGAGGCCATTATCTAACTATAAGCTTTAGGTGTTTTAGAGAGAAAACAACAATAACATGTATTTAAAAAATTGAGGGAAAATAAGATTATCATTAATAACTATGATCCTTCTTGCATTTCAAATTATTTTACGCAATTTGTTGAGCTTGGTGACTCTTTGAAATCAAAGCGGTCTATTATTCAAGTAATTTGGTGTGCATGTGTTTGGACGATTTAAAAGAAAAGAATGACATAATTTTTAATAACAAGGAAGCTCAACTTCATCAGTTAGTCGACAAAGTTAAGTTTCTTTCTTTTTGGTGGTTAAAACCAATTATACTATTTTTGCTTTTGATTACCACACTTGGTGGCTCAACCCCTTGTTGCGTATGACTCCATCCCTTGTTGTGTCGGTTTTTGGCCTTGCAATTTCATTTTCGACCTTTTTTCCTTTGGTTGTCTATGTTTCTTTGTTAAATTGTTGTTGATGTTCTCTGACACACCTTGTGTTGGTAGAATGCAGTGATCATATTATTATATTTAACTTTGTCTTGTTTTTTTTTAGCAACGGCAAAACTAGTTCATATCATTCAATAATAAAGTGTTCAAACTAGACGGTACATCAGAGAAAATATGGGGGCTAGGGTGGGATAAGGAAGCTCTAGCTATGTTATGAGCTACCTTATTTGCTTGTCTCCTTACAAAACGCACATAAAAGTTAGCGTGCAAAGACAAAAGTTGTTTACAATAAAAAATAATGTCACCAAGTTCATTGTGGGGGTTGGCACTAGAGTTCACAACATCCACCACAATTTTGCAATCAGATTCGAAGATAACAGATTGCATGCCTCGTGCAATAGCCAGTTTGACTGCTTCAAGAAGTCCGGTAGCTTCCGCCTCAGATGGAGTGACTCTAAGAAACTCATAATTAGACATGTCAAGCAGAAAATGACCCATGGAGTCTCTGAAGCAATAGCCCATGATAGAGTTATTGTTAAATAGTGCGTAGTCAACATTACATTTAACAACTGTCAACAAAGGCTTCTCCCACAACGCATCATGTGTTATTTCTTGCACCAGATTTTTTGCATGTTGCATATAGCTCCATTCATAGAGTGTGTCTCTTGCTCGATTACAAACCACAAGGGGTGGTGTATTCACATTGTCCTAAAGTTTGCTATTGCGATATTTCCAAAAGCTCCATAGAGTCATAGCTGCCAATGCCACTTGAGAAATGGATAACCTGTCAAAAAAAGTGAACAACATAGAGGGAAAATCACTGACAGTGAGAAGAAGATCTCGAACAAGATTATCCAGCTTCAGTAATTTCCAACAGCTTGTTGTCTTAGAGCAAACAAAAAACATGTGCATTTGTGTTTCCGCTAATTCATTACAGACCACACAAGTATCGTCGCAAGGGATCCCCTTTTGCACAAGTCGGGACCTTGTTGGAAGGCATTGGTGTACAAGACGCCAAATGAAGGAACGAACACGCAATGGTGCCTTCAACTGCCATATTCTGTCCCAGTCAATATTTAGATATATTTAGATATAAAAACTATGACATTAGTGATCAATTTACAACTATGTGAGATTTGAATATATTTCTTAATATTATGCAAAATCAAAATATTACCATCGATAATTTGGTTTTAAAATAATAATATAAAATTCGGTCTAAATGATTTTCAGAACATGTATATATATCCTTCTTCAAAAACATGTATATATATCCAATTCTTTCAGAAAAATCTAAATATATCCAATAAAATTTGTTTTTTGCGATTTACGATTTTTATGTAGTTACATTTTTTCTTTAAATTGGTTTCAATGTGTACAGCCTTCAAGAGCATGAATTTTTTGTTTTGGCAAATTCAAGAACATGACTTGAATTCAAGTTTATTGTGGCAAAGGTGATTGCTCAAAATTTAGAATAGTGAAAAAGTCATGGATGGGTTTATAAGCAATGTTTGACTATATGTAACGTGTGTTATGCTGCAACCTAAGTCCTAAGTCTAACACGACATTTCCCCTTAAAAAAAAGTCCTAACACAACATTAAATTCTACTAATTCCGCATAATTAGGGTGTTCAAAATTCCAACTTCATTATAAAAAATAAAAGACGTGTGCCTAGTTCCGAGTTGACAAACAAAAATTGATTAACTTTATATTTGGTATCACGAAGGAAATGATAGAATTATGGTTATTCATTATAATTTTTTAAAGACTACACTACATAGTTTTGCAAAATTACCAAAATTATCATGATTCTGACATATCTATCTTAATATCAAACATACACAACACAAGTGGGAAGTAATTTAATACATTTCATTTTCCGTAAATTCAACATAATTCATTTTTTCCAAAATGGTGTCTTAGTATAATATTCTCTTCATTCTTAAATGAATGCAACAAGTGAACTATTTATAAATGTCGATGTACAATTTTGACCATTAATATTTTTAATTATTTATAATAAAAAATTATAAAAGTTGATATTTTGAAAATATTTAGTGAGACAAATCAAACATCTTTTATACCGAGAGACTGTGTAGCTCAGTTGGTTTGAGTTAAGGGTAAAATAGTTGGAGGTCTTGGGTTTAAATCGGATGAAGAAGTAAATATTAATCTAACTACTAACATTTGTCATTAAAAAAAAAAGATAAACATATATATTAAATTTGTCTTTGTATGTTGGTAAAAAATATAATCAAGTAGCTTATGTGAATAGTACATATAGTCAAACTACGACTTATATTTAAAAACGGATGGAATATAATGGATATACTTCATCATCATTAAAGTCCAACCAAAAATGTCCTTGTGGACTGCTCAGTTAATAGAAACAATGCATAATATATGTAAGTTTGGAGTTCAAACCACGACCACCACAAAAAAAAAATCCAACCAAAAAGTAGTTGACGATTAGTTAAATTTTTTAGTAGTTGTGTTTATATAATAAACAATCAATTTCACTTATGCATCCTCATAATATATTAATCATGAAATATATTAATCATGAAATAAACTTTTATATAAATCTGACATTCTTTTAGGGATATAAGATCTAAAAATTGTAGCTATGTAATTTAACTATATATATATATATATATATATATATATATATATATATATATATATATATATATATTTAATTAGCTCATTCAGGTGTTGACTTAAAGACCTCATTTCAAAAACTTATGTTCAGTTCAATTCTCCCGACGTCATTTCAATGGATTAGATAGACTTCTTCAGGGAAAATAAACAGGAAAAAAAAAACTATTGATATTTACTTCTGTTTTTTAAAAGCTATTATATTTGGAAACTTCTGCGAAACACCTCAAAAATTGAGGTGTACCAGTACCTTTATAAGAAAAAACATCATTTCATTGTTTATAAAAATCATATTAAATTTTTAATATTTTCTCATAAAAAATAATCAATATTCTGTTACATGTAACAAAAATTCAAAAAAAGTAAATTTTATTTCGTTGACACTTTTGGTAAATAAGATCTAATTAATGTAATCGTTAATCATAGAAAACAATTATTTTCTTAAAAAAACAGCTCAGTTTCAATATTAATTGTTCCTAATGAATTGCTAAAGCAGAACAACTCATCTCATAGTTACTTCCATAGTCAACGGCTTCCACTCTTTAAAAATAATCAAACTACTTCTAACTCATTCCTGCCAGGAAAACAAACATATTCCATCCTTCTTCCCTCATGGTCATTGGCATTTTTCTTAATAAACATAATCAACAATAATTATTTTACGGACAAATATTACATTATTATTCTGACATTTACTTAGAACAAGAGAAAGAAATATGAAACCTATAACAAGGCCTCAAATTCAAACAAACAAAGTGTGAACCATAACAATAACACAAAGCCAAATCCTAGAAAAACCAATGACCAAATTCATTCTAATGCGGAATCAACAATGACTTTCAAAGACTTCAATGCATGTGTGTGTGGTGGCTTATGGTTTCCAGAGAATGGTGGTGTCTGCAATCATGGAAGTAACAACGTATGGATCCATGTTAGATGATGGCCTCCTATCCTCAAAATAACCTTTCCCTGCTTTCTCTGTGTCCCTTCCAACTCTAATCGACGCACCACGGTTTGCAACACCCTTCAAATAACACAAGCCACGCCAACAATTAGAAAAACAACAAATGTTTCAGACAAGGTCAAGTCCCCAACCGGACTAACCCCATACATACTGCCCAAATCTTGCGTAGACTTGAAATCGGAACAAAATTAATGTCAAATGAAACTTTTTTTTATCTTGGAGAGAACAATATTATTATTTGCTTACCCATAAGAAGGTGTTAATGTCAGCTGTCTCGTGTCGCCCTGTCAATCTACGCTCGTTGCCTTCTCCATAAGCAGCAATGTGCTCCTTGTGCTTCTTCCCGAGCTTCTCAATTGCTTTCTTGATGACTTCATAGCCACCATCTTCTCTCATAGACTTGGTGCTACAGCATTATAAGGATGCACTTGTCAACCATGACCATATAAAATGTTTAACTATATTCTTTTTGATTAATTAATTAATTAACAAACATTACCTGTAATTTGTGTGAGCACCAGCACCATTCCAATCACCCTAATTTTGCATAAAAAAATAACAAAGTCAACTTAAATAAATATAGACAAGTATATGAATTGGACTAAAGGAGTTGGAAAAAATGTCTTGTGTAGAATAACTTGATTCACACAAGGGTGGAAATAGCAAACCTTAATTGGTTTTGGGTCAAAGGAAAGCACCACATCAGCAATCTCAGTGATCCTCTATTGGAACAAAAACAAAGAAAGTTAGTTAGTTGGAGAAGGTAACACTAACTTCCATTCAATAGGTCAAAAAGAGGTGTTGGAAAATAGTAAAAATAACACTTAGTCAATAGTCATGTGCCACCTACCTCCAAAATGTAACGAGCAACCCATATCTCATCACCAGCAGAGATACCAACTGAGGGACCAACTTGGAATTCCCACTACATTAAAAAAACAATAGATTAAACTTCTAAAATCAACAGGCATATGTTTAATTTAAATGAAAAAAATGTAGTAAATAATAATAATGCTAATAAGTGCATAGTTTACTCCAACTTACTTGACCAGGCATCACTTCGCCATTGATTCCACTGATGTTGATACCGGCATAAAGACAGGCTTTGTAATGTGAGTCAACAATGTCACGGCCAAATGCCTTGTCAGCACCAGCACCACAATAGTATGGTCCCTATTGTGCAAATTATAAAATAACAATGTTATTAACGGATAAAATTAGAATAGATGTAACCAATGACAATAAAAAATTCATCAAAAGACAGGTTCAAATTGAGAATCTTTGATAAAAAATAACACAAAACTATGGTGTAAACAAATTTAAAACAATTAGGTAAGGGACAATTTTCTCATATTATTAGTCACACCATTTTCTCATATGATTGTGTAAGTGACTAGCTTGAAAAATAAAAAAACACTAATGATGAATGAAAGTGAGTTTTCACCTGAGGTCCAGGAAAACCACCAACTGGCCAACCAAGAGGCCAATTGATGTCTTTCTGCAACAAGGTGTATTCCTGCTCAATACCATACCTAATCACAAATCATACAACAATTGTTGATCAGAACACAATAAACAAGTGGCAAAAAGGTTGTTACAATCAGCAAAGTAGCAACAAAAGATACCATGGTACTTCAGCAACAACATCAGGATGGCTGAAAATCTTGGCAGCTGCATGTCTCTTGTTGGTGGGAATGGGTTCTCCAGCTGGAGTGTATGCATCACACATAACCTGAATTTAATTAAAAACATAAGAGGGTTACACCAATGAAACAAGACCAGTTGCATAAACTAACAATAGTCAAGTTGTGAATTGAACACAAATGATTCATAGACAACAGGAATTAAAACAAAATATAAACAAGTTAATTGTCATTCTGATCCCTAAATGCGTGAGGCGTGTCAATATGGCTCATGAATATATTAAAGTTAATAAAATATCATCGAGTGTGTCTTTGTTGGTGATTTTATCGATCAAACTAACTAACAGAAAACATATTGGAGAACCAAACTAATTAAAATAAGACAAAATTGATGAGCAAACTCGTTAAAAAATACACATCTGAAGATATTTTCGTAATTTTGATATATTTACAAATGAATGACGGTCTTTGATACATTCTAGAATCAAAATGACTATTTCCTATGAAAACACTTACCAAGATATTGTTACCCCTTCTAAATGGATCCTTGAAAATGGCTTGTGGGCTGTAAGCAATCCAACCCCAAATAAGTAAAAATTTGAATATCCAAAAAAATTAAAGAACAAAATATATACATAATTAAGGACTCAAAAATTAAAAAATAAATAGTATTATAGAAAATCATACTATATAATAACTTCACTATCTTCTCCAGGAGCTTGACCTGTGCTGGAACCATCATAGTTCCACTTGGGAAGCTGTGAAGGGTCAGTAACTGGTCCTGGTAGAGTCTGCACCCAAAAAAGCCATTTTTATTTTCAATAAGTTAAATAAAAATGCAAAAGTAAATCACTTTTTTTTCTTTTCTTTTTGCATTTTTAGATATAGCTAAAAGAATGTTAATTACCCTTGCTTTGCTCCTCAAGTCCAAACCAGATCCACCAATCCTGTCAAAATGAAATTAAATTAATCAAAAGGGGAAATTTTAATATTAATTTTGATATAAAAACAATATTTAGTACAATAATTTTAATATCATGGTTTGGTTTGGTTTGGTATTGTACTTAGTGGTAGACTGGTAGGTTTGGGTTTGTATTGAAAATTGATTGAAAACAAAGCAACAAACAAAAAGACAAATGAACAAATCTCTTCCTTTTTTTTCCAAACATAAAAACAAAGTCAATTTTCAGAATAAGTAAATACTAAAACCATACTCAACCACCAAAAAACAGAGAAAATCATCATGGGTTTAAGCCTAAAAAAACAGAACAAAATATCGTCATATCCCAAAATCAGCTTAAAAATCTATAAACAATAAATTAAAATCCAAAAATCAAAAAATTGTCACAAGGATCACACAAACAATATAAAAGAAAATAAATAGACAAAATACTAAAAAAAATAAAAAAATCATAATCAATGGTTATACTCATGATATTAATTTGTAGTAATGAATCATGAATCAAGAAAAGAAAAAAAAAACAAGGTTATGATTAGTATGAATGATTGAAGAAAACGTTGCGGTGGACGTAACTTAATGCATATGCAGAAACAGACAGAGAAGAATCTAGTAGTGTTTTTCGTACGTACGGAACATACAAAAAAAAACAACATCATCATAAAAAGAGTGTGTGTTTATGTTTTTGTTTGTTAGCATGTGATAGAAAGAAAGAGAAGGAAAGAAGAATCTAACCATATGTATTCGGCGATGATTTTCTCGGTGGTTTCGGAGAGGTCAAGGTTGATGAGATCTGAAAGGAGAGACATGTTTTGGTTTGGATTCAAACTTAGTAAAATCGAAGGAATCTGTATTGAATCCTAAAGATTCGATTTGATTCAATGAATCAAGTGAAAATGAAAACCGAAATATTGTGAACAGAGAAGGGAGGCAGAGCTGGCTTTTATATATAGCCTAGTTGGTTTTTCTGTTCCTAGTCTTCCTCTCCTATTCTTTAGTCTAGTCTACTCTAATTAGTTTTTTTTTTTTTTAAAAAAAAACAAACTCGATATTCGACCGAATCTAATTTCACACCATTCACTTGCGAAATCATGTTTAAAGTCAAAGCGTGGTTTTTTGTGTATTTAAACAATTGAAATTGACAACCGAGATAACTGAATCTGAGACCACATTTTAAGGCGTCAAGTCAACTTCATTGAACCAACTCAAATTCGTTCGACTCTAATTAATTATTTCTAATTTTATTTTTATTTGTTTATTGTCGTTGTTATTATTGGTAATCACGACAAACTAAAAAACGGGATTCTTCAATTATTTTATTGATTAACGATTAGTGACAGGATTCTCAATAATTATATCAAACAATTTTACAAATACTAGTTGGGTGCAACTCATTTTTTTATGATTACAAAGTGAGAAATATTTAAATGATTTTTCCATTGATGATAACAATAAATTATTCCCCTAAAAAAAGTAAATTATTCCTTAAAAAACAATAAATTATTGATCAAATAGACGCACATGATAAGACAAAGACAATAATAATGAGTTTAATCTAGAGACGTTCAGAACCAAACCAATCTAATAGAAAAACCGCAAACCGAACCAATCCAAACTGAAACCAGAAAAATCACATTTGGTTAAGATGTATTCAAGTCATTTTTTTTACTCAACCGTATAGTTTGGTTTGGTTTGCGGTTTTGATTTTACCAACCGCACCAAACCAAACCAAACCGCAATATAAGAAGAAAAAAAAAGGCTTAATTACATAAATGATCCCTTATCTTATTTGTTGTTTTCGATTTGGTCTCTTAACTCTAAAATTTTCCGGTTTGGTCCCGCAAATATGCTCTATCAGTCAAACTGATCCTCTACATCCTCTACATTAGTTTTTTAATGTCTAATATTTCAGATGTGCATTTCAACCATTAGATTGCAGGTTCATTGTATGTAACGGTGAACCACCAATGCTAAATTTTTTTGTTTTTCTTCATCTTCCTTTAATTTCTTATTCATCATTTTCAACAACTTCAAAAAATCCAGAAAAACAAAAACTTAAATTTAACATCAAAACTCTTTAATCAAACCTCTAAACCACTACACCATCATCATCATCTTCTTCACCTTCTCACCACTACCATTTACAACAACACCTAATACCATCATACCCATAAACCCTCGAACAACAACACATAACATTGAGTTAAAATTCTGCATAAATCTTCAAAAATTCAAACTCAAGTACATTCCACAACAACCCATTAATCGCGCAAACAGCACAAACGAAAGCAAAAAATTGGTAGTTTTTTTCCTTACATTTGCTCTTATAAAATCTCGAAAGAAATTGCTATTCTTTTCGTGTTCATTGTTCTGGCCACAAGGAATTCCAATTTTAAGTTGCCATCTTTTCGAGAGAAGAAGGGTGTAGCTCAATTATTGCTATTTTTTATGTGTGCTT
>Ga0228710_1001626_pt1 | contig 34134 bp, 17 predicted proteins | sample MedpolnodulmetaG_FD_177995 | JGI IMG/M metagenome (GOLD analysis project Ga0228710, IMG submission 177995) | Root nodule microbial communities from Medicago polymorpha collected in Santa Monica, California, United States - pink nodules | ecosystem: Host-associated > Plants > Roots > Nodule... | reverse complement strand
AACCCTAGCTCTCTGACACTTCTGATTCTTTGGCTAGCACCGAGTTTTGGAGGAGCACCGTTCGTGTGGACTTGCTAGAGGCTCTGCTGCTTGCTTTGCTGTGATCGAGATTCCAGTTTCCAGCTTTTAGATTCCACACTTCGAGGTAACAATCGAATCACTGTTTCATGTGTTAATTCGTAATGATCCAAGGAAAGAAAATCGAATTTTTTTTATCCGCTGCTTTATTCTGAAAACGTTTCGATTTTCCTTCAAAGACACACATGTATACTCTACTGCACTCATATGTGATCTAAGTGTATACATAGTTGAGGCATTAGACCTTGTTTAGTTGGTTTTGATTTATTCGTTTCAATTATTTTAAAGTTATAAAATGAGAGACGAATCTTGTCGAAAATGGTCTTTAAGGCCTAGTACCTTGCAAATCTTTCGTGAATAGTTTCATATGATTAAATGAGGATATGTGAATGATTGTTAGGTGTTGAAAATGATGTTTATCATAAAGTGTTATAGTTTCTCCTTTACTTGGATTGTGAGAAAGTGTATGAAGTCGTGGAGCTATATTATATAGTTGATGTTGATTAATATATATATGACAATTGATGTGGAGGTTTGTTGAAAATATGATGAAGACTCTAATTTGAATTACGAATTGTTGATTGTGTGGACGTAAATACTTGATAATGCAATTGTTGTTGAATTCGGTCAATGTAAATGGAAGTGTACTTTTACATTGTTGTTGGTGGATGAAAGTTTTGCATTATTGGGTCTTTGTTTGTATGTTCATTCATCATAAATCATATTGAGTCATATGAGAAATGTAAAAGGAGGTGTACTTTTACATAGTTGAATCGTAAGAAGAGGTGTACTCTTACATGAGATGTTCGGTTGGCATCTAGTGGTCGGTGTTATGGTACCACATGCATATATGTGTCGTATATAGGCGCATATCATATTGGCATGGGTCTTAAGTGGTGTATGTGAATGATGGTTGTTGTTGGTAGGTGTGTTGATGAATATATACCCGTGACATTATAATTGTGTGTGTATATACATATGAAAGTTAATTGCTCTTGATAATTAATTGAGACTTAATTTGATTCATTTATGTCAAAATTGTTTATGTTGATTATGATTGATGTGAAGCTTACCCCCAGTAGTTTTGACCGCCTACCTATTTGTATGAATGGGTAGACGGAGTGCAGGAGTAGTTTGCTTTTGGTGAGTGCATGGATAGCGGGAGCTACTCTTCGTTATCGTTTCTTGGAGTTTTAGATAAGGCTCTAATTAGGACGTCGGTCTTTATGTTTGTTGGATTTATTTATTATTGAGATTGACCCATATGTCGGGATTTAGAGATTTTATATGATGATGTATATTGATCTCATGGCATGTACACTTTGGAGATGTATGGTTTATATCCACTGCGACTGTTGAGAATTTATATATGCATGCTAAAATTTGTTTTCGTTGATGATGTAGCGTCTATTTCTTGAACATATGCTTTATTCGCGTGTTTTATCTCTTTAATAAAAATAGGGCGTTACAAAAAGAGGAGGTCTTTTGCCTACGTACCCGTGAGGGATCAAAACCACGTTGCTCGGAGTAAAAAACCGAGTGATTTGTTTGATTTTTTTTTTTATTAGTTTTTGAAAAGGGTTTTATAAGTGAAAAACCAAATGACAAAGATAAAATTTGTTTAGTGTTTTTTAATTTAAAGAAAAGGTTTAAATATATTAAGATGGATTGATGGTTTTTTTGAGAAAATAAAATGGAAAATCACTTGATGAGTATCAAGGTTTTTTGGAAAAGAATTCTTCTTTTTGTGAAATTTGTTTTTTTATTATTTGAATGTTTTTTGGTTTTTTATTTTTAATTTTTAAAGGCCTAAAAATTAAAGCGAAGATAAATTAAACGCGAGAGAATTCCGTAGTGATACTAGGTCAAAACGAATCCCCTTTCCCTTGGATAAATACTAAACCTAATTTTTTTTTTTGCATTTTTTATATAGAAGCTGAATAAATAAATAAATAAAAGACAATGCATATTTTCTTTATATTTACAATTTTCCTAAGTACATTCTAATTGCAAATTAAATAATAAAAATTAAAATGTTAAATGTTAATAATAAATAGAAATAAAATAAAATGCAAAAAACGATAAAAGAATAATATGCAAGAAAATAAAAGAAATAAAAGACACGGGGTGCAAATAATAAAAGAGGGGGTGCAGGAAGTAAAACAAAAAACAGATTGTGGGTGAAGGAGGCCCAAATGCGCATGGCCCATTTAGATTGGATCTGGGCCGTTGATTTGATCAACGTCACAGATTGGATATGATGGGGGGCCTATAAATAGACAAAAAAACGGGTTTCCCTTTCATTTTCCTTAGACTTTCTCTCTCTTCTTCCCACTTCCCTCTCAAAATGCTATGTTCTTCTCCGGCCATCGGAGGTGGTTTCCAGTGCGGCGGCCGGTCGTCCTAGGTGGCCGCGCCACCGTGTCGGAAACGTAAAACCCCATTTTTTTTTATTTCTCTTCTATACCCTTTCCTGTTGGAACAAAATGTGTTTAACATTAGTTAGGAGGAGATTTATCCCCCAGTGTATCTCGAAAGCAGAAAAAATAGAACTCATTCGAGAGAGCTTGGTGGTCTTAAGAATGGTTCGTTTATAATTTATCCTAGGAGAACAGGTTGGGTTACCGTAAAGTACAAGACAACAAGCAATCAGATTTAGACCCTTTGAGTTTTGATGATAACAAGGTATTAAAAGTGTCAATTGGATATGCTAATATTTCTTCAAGTGTGCAGGACCATAGGTAATTTTCAAAATTTTTTGGCTTAAGTAAAGGTTCTGGAAGAACAAATGACAGCAATGGAATCAACAAGAAGGAAGCTTGTGCTGCAAGAAAGAGGTTATGAAGACAAGCAGTTCTGAAGAAGCTGACGTCATCAGAAGCAGTTCACCAGAAGCTGACGTCATTAGAGGTTCTAAAGATCATCAGAATCTAAAAGACTGAAGCTTTTCAGATGTTGTTCAAATGATGATTTAATCACGCCTATCATCAGAGAAGACTAAAAACATGAAGCAACGGCTAATTCAAAAGGATTTGAAGGCTTCAGATGCTTATTCCTTGGAGAACGTTGAAAAAGGACATTTGTACGAAGTGTACAACCACTATCTCCACTACTCTGTTTTTTATGTGTGCTAGTACAAGAACAACAGTTGTGCCTGCAATGGTGTTCCTCCAGACTTGGAATGGATTTGAAATTGATCCTTCATAGAACAATAACCAAATTAGGAAACAGATCATTGGTGATTTGATCAAGCTTCTACAACGACTCATTTTTTATATGCTGGCATGTTTCCAACGTATCTTTCACACCTCTGTATAAAGGAGTGAAGACCTGCTGTTTGGAAACTCAAAACTCATACAACAATTTACAAGTGCCAAAACTCTGCTGAATTTGTTTCACATTAAAGTTCACTTAGAATTTCTTAACAACTTCCATATCTTAGAAATTCTAGAGTCTTAAAGAGTTTGTATTTGATTTGTATTGTGAACACCACTGATTGTATATATCAAGTGTTCAACCTCAAACAAATTTCTTTGTAATTCTGTTGAAATAGAAGTCTCTTGATTAAGTTCTTGAGCATAGGAAGTCTCTTGATTTTGTTCTTGATCATAGAAAATCTCTTGCAGTTGCGCTTGAGTAGTTTGAAGTCTCTTGCTAGTTTTAGCAGTGAGCAATTGTAATAAGATATTACATTTTTAGTGAACTCTCCTTGAAAGTGCAAGGGGGATAGGACTACTTTCGGTTTGTGGAAGGAACCTATATAATTGCTTTGTGTCTTTCCTCTCTCTCTCTCTCTCTCTGTTTTATCCGCTGCATTTAGTTTATGAACATCACTTCAGAAGCTGAGTTCTATCTGCTTCTGAACAGTGACTTCAGTAGGAGAAAATGAAGAAAAAGCGAACACAATTCAACCCCCCACCCCCCTCCTTGTGTTTTTCTCACCTTCAATTGGTATCTAGAGCCTTGGTCTGTTGTCTTAAGATTTAACAGTATAGTAGAAAAAGATCTGAGAAAAACATGTCTGGTGAAGACTCCTCTCCTGGTCAGAACAACAACAATGTTGTGCCATATGATTATGGCAATAAGAAAGCCAACTCTGGTAAAGTTCCAAAGTTTAATGGAGATCCTGAAGAATTCTCTTGGTGGAAAACCAATTTCTACATTTACATCATGGGTTTATATGAAGAACTGTGGGATATTCATGAAGATGGTGTTGGTGACTTGATCCTTGATGAAGAAGGAGCTGCTATTGATAGAAAGAACCATACTCCTGCTCAGAAGAAACTCTACAAGAAGCATCACACGATCAGAGGATCACTTGTTACTGCTATACCTAAAGCAGAGTATATGAAAATGAGTGACAAATCCACTGTTAAGGCAATGTTTGCTTCTCTCTGTGCAAACTATGAAGGTAGCAAGAAAGTCAGAGAAGCAAAATCTCTTATGCTTGTTCATCAGTATGAGTTGTTCAAGATGAAAGATGATGAAAGTATTGAGCAAATGTACTCAAGATTTCAGATTCTAGTCTCTAGACTTCAAATACTGAAAAAAAGCTATGTAGCTTCTGATCATGTGAGCAAGATACTAAGAAGCTTACCTGCTAGATGGAGACCTAAAGTTACTGCTATTGAGGAAGCTAAGGATTTAAACAGTTTAAGTGTTGAAGATCTTGTCAGCTCTCTTAAAGTTTATGAAATAGGTCTAAATGAACATGAGCCTGCTAAGAAGAATAAACCTATTACTCTGCCATGTAAAGGGAAGTCATCAAAAGCTCTTAAAGTTATTGAATCTGAAGATGAATCACCTGATGGAGATTCTGATGAAGATCCTACTGAGAAGATGGCTATGCTCTCCAACAAGCTTGAGTATCTGGCAAGGAAGTTTCTGAGTAAGAGAGGTGGCTACAAGAGCTCCAAGAAAGAAGATCAGAAGGGATGCTTCAACTGTAGGAAGCCTGGACATTTCATTGCTGATTGCCCTGATCTTCAGAAGGAGAAATCAAAGGACAAGTCAAAGAAATCAAGTTTCAACTCAAGAAAATTCAAGAAGCAGATTAAGAAGTGTTTAATGGCAACCTGGGAAGATTTAGACAATGAATCTGGGTCTGAAAGGGAAGAAGTAGGAGATGAAGCAAATGTAGTTGTGAGGTTAGTAGCTACACTGACATCAGAAGTTGAACCTGACTCAGACTTAGAAAATGAAAATGAGGTATACTCTAAAATTCCCAGAGAAGAACTTGTTGAGTCTCTTAAAGAGCTCCTCACACATTTTGAACTTAGAACCAATGAGTTGAAAGATTTAAAAGAAAAGTATGTTGATTTAATGAAACAACAAGAATCAACTCTATTGGATCTAAAAGCTTCTGAAGAAGGACTTAGAAGGTTTGACTTCATTTGTAAAACTTATGAAGAGAAGCTCAAGTTTCTTTGTCAGAAGCTACAAGAAAAGTGTAATGGAAAACCTTTGGGTAAAATTCATGAGAAGTAAGGATAATGCTTATGATGTATTCAGTAACTTCTGCACTCAAATTCAGTCTGAAAAAGAAATGAAGATTTTAAAAGTAAGAAGTGATCATGGTGGAGAATTTGAAAATGAGCCATTTGAAGCCTTTTGTGAAAAACGTGGAATTATCCATGAACTCTTTTCTCCTAGAACTCCACAACAAAATGGTGTTGTAGAGAGAAAGAATAGAACTTTACAAGAAATGGCAAGAACCATGATTCATGAAAATAATTGGGCTAAACATTTCTGGGCAGAAGCAGTGAATACAACATGTTATGTCCAAAATAGAATCTATATCAGACCTATCTTTGAGAAAACAACATATGAACTCTTTAAGGGAAGAAGACCTAATATCTCTTACTTTCATCAATTTGGATGTACTTGTTACATTCTAAATAATAAGATCTACCTAAAGAAATTTGATGCCAAAGCCCAAAGAGGAATCTTTTTAGGTTACTCTATAAGGTCAAAGGCATACAAAGTGTATAATTAAGAGACACTCTGTGTTGAAGAATCAATGCACGTTAAATTTGTTGACAAAGAGCCTGGAAATGAAACTCCAGAGCAAGGTGAAAGTGTTGTAGATATGCAGGTGCCTGAAGATACTTTAGAACCTGATCAGACTCTTGAATATGAAGAAAGTCCAGAAGCTCAAGATGAAGTAACTTCTGATGTAGCTCAGGATGGCTCTCAGCAAGCTAATCAATCCAAGAATACATTCAAATAAAAGTCTTCACATCTTGAGGATCAAATCATTGGAAACAAAGAGAGTCCTAGAAGAACAATATCATATTTCAGACAAGAAGAGTCTATGATAGAATTGTTATCAGTGATATAACCTACTACAGTTGATGAAGCACTATCAGATGATGGATGGATAGTAGCTATGCAAGAAGAGGTAAATCAGATTCAAAGGATTGATGTGTGGGATCAGGTACCTAAACCTCGGCAGAAGAACATTATTGAAACAAAATGGGTATTCAAAAACAAGCTGAATGAACAATGTGAAGTAGTCAGAAACAAGGCTAGACTTGTTGCTTAAGGTTACAGTTAACAAGAAGGCAATGATTATACTGAAACATTTGCTCCAGTTGCAAGATTGGAAGCAGTCAGGTTACTTTTATCCTATGCAGTAAATCATGCCATAATATTATATCAAATGGATGTAAAGAGTGTATTTCTCAATGGAGTGATATCAGAAGATGTGTTTGTCAAGCAACCTCCTGGTATTGAGGATCTGAAGCATCCTGACCATGTTTATAAGCTTAAGAAATCACTATATGGTCTTAAACAAGCTCCCAAGTTTGGTATGATAGACTGAGTAATTTCTTAATTAAAAATGATTTTAAAAGAGGTCAAGTTGACACAACACTCTTCAGAAGGACTCTTGAGAAAGTCATTCTTGTTGTGCAGGTATATGTTGATGATATAATATTTGGTTCTACTAATGCATCTCTTTGCAAAGAGTTCTCTAAGTTAATGCAGGATGAATTTGAAATGAGCATGATGGGAGAATTGAAGTTCTTCCTTGGAATTCAAATTAATCAAAGCAAAGATGGGGTGTATGTTCATCAAACAAAATACACTAAGGAGCTTCTGAAGAAGTTCAAGCTTAAAGATTGTAAAGTGATGAACACACCAATGCATCCAACCTGCACCTTGAGAATCTGATATCCTGGGCTAACAAAAGACAAGCAACTATTGCTATGTCTACAGCAGAAGCAGAATACATCTCAGTTGCAAGTTGTTGTACACAACTGCTTTGGATGAAACATCAGTTGGAAGATTATCAGATTAATGCTAAAAATATTTCCATTTATTGTGATAATACTGCTGCTATTTGCTTGTCAAAGAATCCAATTCTACATTCAAGGGCAAAACATATTGAAATCAAACACCACTTTATTAGAGATTATGTTCAAAAAGGAATTTTAGATATACAATTCATTGATACTGAATATCAATGGGCTAATATATTTATTAAGCCTTTAATTGTGGAAAGATTTGATTTTATAAAGAAAAATTTGAACATGCACTTTGTGTCTGATTAAATTTGCTTGTCTCTGAATAAGAAGTTAGATTTTGAAGTCATTCAGAAGCTATAGTCCATCAGAAGCTCTTAACTGAGATTCTGAGGAAAATGTGCTTCTGAAGATGACATCAACATCTGAACTTCAGAAGCTGGATTTTGTGCTTCTGAATAGCAATGTTAGTGGCAACGTTGGTAGTTACTTTTTGATAGCACCTGTCCCCCTAACTTGACAGTTACTCTGAGAAATTCTGACATGGCTTAAGTGTATTAGTGTATAACGTAAAAGGGCAATGATGAATTTATGTTTTGAATGTACTATCTCGCACCCCCTATGTCATTAATGTTGTGTTTGTTTGTCCCCTTATGAATTGCAATTGTTTTTGCTAAAAACACTTAGACAAAAACACACACTACTCACTTCACAACCTACACTTTCTGATTTTAGACTGAATCTCTGCAAAAATCGCCTTTTCCGAAACCAAATATTCCTGAAACATCATCATCTCAACCTCAACCATCAACCCAAACAAGTGACCCATCTGTTTTAGATGAGCTGGCTAATCACTATCAAGGTGAATTACCAGGTTTTGCGCCAAACTTAGAAAATGCCTCTGAAATACCTTCTGATGAAGTTACTTTAGAAAGCCCCCAACAACAAGAACCTAACTTAGAAATGGCCACAAACATCTGCACTGAACTGATCATTCACCCTGAATATCAGCCATATCATCTTAATGTCACACACTCCAACATTTCATTTGGTATTGCATTAAGAAAACTGGCCAACAAGAAATCTTCCACTACAAATTTACCTGCTTCTGATGATCAACCTTCCTCATCAGCACAACCCATAAGTGTGGCCCTACCTTCAATTGAACTTACACTTAACCCTGTTGAACCTAAGCAAGTAATCATTGAACATGTTGTAGATGAGGTTCCTAACAGACCTGTTGCTACTGAAAGCACCTCCACAACCCTCACCACTGCTGAACCCACATCAATGTTAACCCTTGGTGAACCCTCTTCCTCAAACTCTACTCAACTTACAAATATCACCTTCCCACCTACCCTTTTACTAGATTCTATTATATTAAAAGAGGTTTGTGAGAATATCTTTAAGGATCTGAACAAGTTAGTGAAGACCAGGAATAACCTTGTACATGAAGAGGACTATGCTAGTGAGTGGACTTCCTTGAGAAGCAGAGTGGATTACATGATGTGTGAGCTTCAGAAGCTGTCTTTGGAAGCTCATGACAAAGCTCTGCTTGATCTTCAACAATGGTTTCAAGGAGTAACTGTAAACTTGGAAAAAGTAGAGCTCAACAGAAATCTAGAGAGAAGTAAACAGTACCTATCAGACACACCTATGTATCTGGATGCTTCAAGCATTATTCTCTCTAGTGTGCAGTCTGAAAATCCACACTTAAAGTGGTTGACTAAGCTGAAAATTTAGACCTCAGATGCTCCATTTCTTCAGAAGCTGCATGATGATCCTGTCTTGGAGAAAGAAAACAAAGAGTTGAAGAAAGCATTGTTTGAGCACAAAATCTTGGTTGCTGAACTTTAGAGGAAGATGATTGCTCAGCAAGAAGAAGCAAATATTAGAGAAGAAAATCTTATGAAGAGTTACAATGATCTTAAGGATGACATGCAGAAGCAATAAGAGACTACAAACAACTTCATTAGAATTCTGATGGAAATGGTTCAAAAACAAGTCAAGCCTTAGATTGCACACCTTATCTTTAGCTTGTTTATTCTTTATCTTGTCTGTTGTTTGTGTTTCTGGATATAGATATTTTATTTTGCTTCTGACCTTGTTTTGCTTCTGACAACATTTTTGCTTCTGAACTTATTATTTATGTCTTATATTGAATTTTTCTCACTATGTTTTTCTCATCTCTTCTTTTTGTCTTTATTTTGTCTTTTTGTTGATGACAAAAGGGGGAGTAGATGTATAGTATTTATTTATAGGCTCTGAACTCCATTAATTTAATTTAAACAAGTTAAATTAATAGGACCACCTTCTTCTCATCTCTTAGTCTATTAATTTAATGTGAGATTATTCTGAGAGTATTACGTTTTTAATGATGAATTTAATTAACATGGATAGAACTCAAGGAGAGCTTACAAACCTCACCTTAAAGTACAATTAGACTCAGGGGAGCTTACAAACCTCATACCCTTAAAGTCAACTTGTTAATTAGATTAACAACAATTGAACATTTTTTACTAGTGTTTGTCATCATCAAAAATGGGGAGATTGTTGGAACCAAATGTGTTTAACATTACCCTTTTAGTTTTGATGATAACAAGGTATTAAAAGTGTCAATTGGATATGCTAATATTTGTTCAAGTGTGCAGGGCCATAGATAATTTTCAAAATGCTTTGGATTAAGTAAAGGTTCTGGAAGAATAAATGAGAGCAATGAAATCAACAAGAATGAAGCTTGTGCTGCAAGAAAGAGGTTTTGAAGACAAGCAGTTCACCAGAAGCTGACGTCATCAGAAGTTCTGAAGATCATCAGAAGATGAAAGACTGAAGCTTTTCAGATGTTGTTCAAATGATGAGTTAATCACGCCTATCATCAGAGAAGACTAAAAACATGAAGCAACAACTAATTCAAAAGGATCTGAAGGCTTTGAATGTTTATTCTTTGCAGAACGTTGAAAACAGACATTTGTACGAAAGTGTACAACAACTATCTCCACTACTCTGTTTTTTATGTTTGCTAGTACAAGAACAACAGCTGTGCCTGCAACGGTGTTCCTCCAGACTTGGAATGGATTTGAAATTGATCCTTCATAGAACAATAACCAAATCAGGCAACAAATCATTGGTGATTTGATCAAGCTTCTACAACGACTCATTTTTGATGTGCTGGCATGTTTCCAACGTATCTTTCACACCTCTATATAAAGGAGTGAAGACCTGCTGTTTGGAAACTCAAGACTCATTCAACAATTTACAAGTGCCAAAACTCTGCTGAATTTGTTTCACATCAAAGTTCACTTAGAATTTCTTAACAACTTCCATATCTTAGAAATTCTAGAGTCTTAAAGAGTCTGTATTTGATTTGTACTGTGAACACCACTAATTATATATCAAGTGTTCAACCTCAAACAAATTTCTTTGTAATTCTGTTTGAATAGAAGTCTCTTGATTAAGTTCTTGAGCATATGAAGTCTCTTGCTTTTGTTCTTGAGCATAGGAAATCTCTTGCAGTTGTGCTTGAGTAGTTTGAAGTCTCTTGCTAGTTTTAGCAGTGAGCAATTGTAATCAGATATTACTTTTTTAGTGAACTATCCTTGGAAGTGCAAGGGGGACAGGATTACTTCCGGTTTGTGGAAGGAACCTGTATAATTGCTTTGTGTCTTTCTTCTTTCTCTCTCTCTGTTTTATCCGCTGCATTTAGTTTCTAAACATCACTTCAGAAGCTGAGTTCTATCTGCTTCTGAATAGTGACTTCAGTAGGAGAAAACGAAGAAAAAGCGAACACAATTCAACCCCCCTTCTTGTGTTTTTCTCACCTTCATTTCCTACCCCTTTTTCTCCTAGAAAATGACACAAAATATAAAAAGCCAACCCTAGATCTAAAGTGAAAGTTTATACCTATGTTTTGTTTTTTGGTATGGATCTGTCTTAGTTTTGATCCTTATGGTTGTTTTACAGATTTGTGTTGGTTAGGTTTGTGATGTTTTGGTTTATGTACGATTTGGTTTTTGAGATTTTGGTTTGTGTACAGTTTTTGTTGCTGGAAGTTGTGATGGTTATTTGTGTTGTGTTGCTAGAACTTTTTATGGTTATGCGTGTTTTGGTATTGATTGTGTTGGCTTGCTGGGTTCTTATTGTTGGGAATTTTTCTGGAAAATTTGATGTAAATTTAGGTTTCAATTTTTGATCCTTTCTCTTCCTATTTTTTTCGTCCTTTTCTGATGAAACTTTAGGCCTTTTAAATTGATTCAAGTTCTGACTTTTGGCCATGAAACTTTCCTCTGATTATTGGACATGAATTGAATTCAATTGGATTAAAATGGCTTGAATGATGAAATTGGAAAAGGAATGTTTGACAATGTGGCTTGAATGGGGAAATCGGACTTCTGGATACGGACTTTGAAAAAATTAAATAAAACAAAAAATGAAACTAATCTATAATATATATAAAGAAAATTACCCCTTTCAGCACTTTTGGGTTGAATTTTTCTTTCCAAAAATACCCTCAATTTTCAATACAAATAACACATATAACAAATAGATAAGAATAAATGTAAATATTAAAACAAATGTAAAAAACACGATATGAATATATACTTTTTTGTTTTTGTTTTCGTTTATCATTTAAAAAGTGTAACAAATTAGATGAGTATATTTATACTTACATTTTCATCATTCGAATTATACTCTTAAACAACTTTTTCTATAATCAAATTGTTGTTGGTGTCTTTAAAAAAAGAATTTAGAATATATATTTTTTGTTATATTGTATTATTGTCAGTGTCGTTGTAATAGATAATTATGATTAGTTTGATTTTTTTATAACTTGAAAGTAACAAACATTTATATTTTTTTTAGTTTTAATCAAAATCAAATGTTCATAAAAAAAACATTGTTCATAATTTTCAAACATTAGCGAAATAAAAAGAGCGGAAAGACGGGCACGTGAGTGACCGTCTTTTCTCTAGTAATAAATATAATAATAAAAAAAGCTGAAATAAAAAAGTAATAAAAATAAAAACTAAAAATAAGATTTTTTTTTTATGATTTTTGTTTTTTATCTTTTTTTTTCCTAAAAAAAATGATAAAAAATAAAAATCATAAAAAAAACAAAAATAAAATAAAAAAATATGTAAAAAGTGGGCCCAAAAAGCAAACGAAAATGAGCTATTTTAAAATAGCTCTCTGCCGAAATTTTCCTTAAAAAGGCAAAGAATATTCGGGGTCCAAGGGATATGTGAAAGTGGGATCTTAGGTTAAAAATTGGGGTATGACATCGACAAAGCATAGTTTCATACAACAATTCACCAACATAAACATTGACACCTTTCATACATGCGAACACCACTAATATCATCACCAATTTCCATGTAAGAATTTATCACCATAAATAAATCATTAACACCAAAATTATCATCAACAACATTCATTTCAAAGAAACAAGTTTTCATGTTCACATTTCACATAAAAGTCGGACATCTATCCACATTATGATATACATCATATTAAACACCCAAGCATCATCTATTCATTCACATTCTATCATACTCACATGAATTCAAAGTCTCCTACAAGTTATCCAACCACAGTATTAATTTGGCAAAGTTCGTCTAAGTTTATGAAAACTGGCATTTTCCTATTATTCTACCAAAATCAAAGTAAACAAGTTCAAACGCCTCAACCGAGTATATACACAAGTCACATATGAGTGCAGTAGCATATACATATACGTTTCATAGGCTAATTTCGATAAATTCCAAAATTTCACAAAGTTCGTCTCACTTATTATTTTGCTGAATTCCCATTTTCAAAGTAAAACCAAGTTAAACCTCATGATTACTCTCCAAAACTTTTTTACAAATCATAACTACAGTAGACAACCCTAGTCCTACCCTTTTTCTTTGAGAAAACGAGTTTTTGGAAAATTCGTGTTCTTAAACCATTTTCAAAAAGTTTAAGATACGATTCACAAAACCAAGTCCAATCTAACTCAATTGATGTTTTCAAAGGTCTAGAAGGTTTAAATATAGTTAAGTACACCCGAAACACCCGAAACATGGGTGTATGTTCCTGTGCAACTCGCCACAGCGAGTTACACCAGAACAGGTCACCCTGTTTTGGTGTTTCCCTCTCGGGAACTCCAAATTTTTTACCCAAAATTTCCATTTTTATCCCCTTGACCCCAAATTCGACCCCAAAACTTATACACTAGTTTATAAACATCAAAAGACATTTGAAACAACAACAAACATCGAATCACAACACCAAATTTCACCAAAATCATCATTATGTTCATTTTTCACTAACACCCATAATTTTCTCATTTTTCATTTAAACTTCATAAACAACCACATCAATTCAAACCTCATCATCACACAAACATAAACAAACATTCATGAAGTGAACTCAAACATATTTCAACAACAATCACTCATCAATTCATGATTTACACTCAATTATTCAAAAATCTTAAAAACAACTCAACAACAACAACTATGAAGTTTAAGCATATAACACAATAATCTCATGAAGTTTATCATACACACAAATTCACTTGAATTAGGAGCACAAAATTCATCATCAAAAATCACCAAAACTACAATTAACATAAAAGCACTTAAACCCATAAGTGAAAATTAAAGATTATGACTTAATCGATGAAGAGAAATCATCCCCCTTACCTCTAGTTCTTCAAGAATTCAAACCCTAACTACAATTTAGCTCCTAGTCTCCAATCCCAAGCTCTCTCACTCTAGCTCCTCTTTTCTTCCTCTTGATGCACTTTCTCTCTCTACCTTTCTCTCAAAAAGTTTTTGTGAAATGAGTGAGTGAATGTAATGACATAATTTTCTCACAAGTGTTGCGTATATATATCCTCCACATAATTGGGTTTAGTCTCTAATTGTCTTAATGAGCTCAACATTCTTACCGACTAATTCACCAAAGTTACTACACACTTAAACCGTTAAAATAACAAATAATTACTGTCTCTAAATAATTACCCCAACTCACTAGTAACTTAGTAAAAATAATTATTCTCACTTAAAAGACTAAAAAAATAACCTTTCAAATAAAATGACTATTTTACCCCTGCTCATCAAAAGACCAAAATACCCTTGAGTCCAAAATGACTAAAATACCCTTCCCAAGCCAAAATTCCACTTATCCCAAACAAAATACACACAAAGGCAAATAATCACACAAGCGCATATAAACACACATAATAAATAAATAAAATAAATCTAACGAAAAACGGGTTGTTACATATTTCACATTCAACTCAAGAGGAGTATTTGCTACTTTAGTATCAAAGAGACGAGCATGTTCAAGAATATTGAAAATGTACTTAGATTGAGAGAGAAGATAACCTTAAGGAGAGTAGACAACTTCAATCCCCAATAAGTAGTGAAGAGTACCTAAGTTTTTCATCCTCAAGAAATAGTTTTTTTAAACAAGCCAAAATATAACTCATATTAAACACAATAACCCAATAGACAACTTCAAGCAATCTAAAGGACTTTGCCACCACAATAACCCAATAGAAATATTTACGACATTTTTCTTCAGCCTCCACATTGATAAATACTTGACCTTATCCAACAAGTGATGCATAGATTTTGCCTTATTATTAAAGATTATATTATTTCTTTTTAGCCAAATCACCCAAACTGTAGCAAGCCACAATAAACGCATAAAAGATTGCCTTTTTCTCGAACCACCTGCCAAATAAGCATAATGATAGAAATGATTCACTATAGAATTTGGATCAACTTTTGAGACCTCATCCAGTCACTAACCAAGTACCATACAAAGAAAAAAAATATTACCATTTAAAAACCAATGATGAACCGATTCCACACCACTACATCTAGAAACATACAAAGTACCCTCATCAAGTAAGACACCATGCCTACCTAAATTATCTTTGGTAGCCAACCTGTTCTGAAGGAAGCACCAAACAAAGACATAAACCTTTAGCGAGACATCCTTATGCCAGATCAACTTGGAAACCACTCCTGCCTGATGCATTTGCGGGCCAGTAAGACAATGATATACCCATCGGATAGAGTACACTCCACTTCTATCTAGCAACCAATGCCATTTATCAGTCACATCAACCTACAAATGAATGTTAGAAAAAACCTTTGAGCACTCATTGACCAACTCCTCCTCCCAAGCTAACAAACGACGCCACCACTTCCAAGTCTCATTGCCCTCCTCCCAACCTAGCGCCTGCATATCAACCACCGGACCCACTTATCCACCGCAAAATAAAATAACCTGTTAAACCTCTCCATCAACGGAACCTACCCCACCCACCTATCCGACCAGAAAAGAGTATATGTCCCACTACCAACCTTCCTACACACATTCTCTTCAAACCAATTACCTCCCTCAAAGCCCACACCATCTCAAAATCCTACCTATATCCATCCACCAACTCGATCCACCCCGCCCCCAGCCAACACAAACCCTCCCTATCAACCAACATCCTCCAACACCATTTACATAACAACATAATATTAAACTCCCTTAACCTCCTGACCTCCCTCCTCTTTTCTCTTGCAAACCAAATCCCACACAACCCAAGAAGTTTTCATATGATCCTCACAACCCACCCAAAAAATTCTCCATAAAATAGAATCAAAAGAGGAAATGATACATGCATGAGCTTGGAAGACGGAAAGAGCATTGACACGAAGAGATGACAGAACAAACTTCAGAAGAATTAATCGGACACCCAAAGATAAATTCCAACTCCTCCACCCAAAAAGTCTAAACTTGATTCGATTGAGTACGTGATCCCAGAACAAGACACGCTTTGGTTTACCCTCCACTGGCAAGCCCAAATAAATAAAAAGAAGCTTCCTAATTTTAAAAACCCAACAATAATTCCGACAAAAATAGTCATATAAAAATATTGACGATTGTAGATATATTAATAGTCATATAAAAACATTGACGATTAAGAGGAAATTACATTGGATTTTTTTTAAACAAAAATAACGTACGATCATAATGCTTGCATTTTATATTATTTACGATCATACACGTTTTTTACAATCATAAATGACATTAAATATGAATACTAATGTGACGTCAAATGTGGTTTACAGAGAAGTATTTTATAATTTATCATAAATAATTTTTTTTAAGGAAGGATCATATGTAATGTTGTTATTACTATTATTATCCAAAAACATAAATGTTATAAAAATCTTGATATGATTAGTGTGCATCCATATTTATGATACGATTTACATGGGTACTATCTTTTATTTTGATATAATATATTTTTCTTGATATATATTATGGACAAACGAATTGGTGCATCTTTAGTCGGCAGTACTCTAGCGGAGCACAAGTCGACGGTCTAATATAGACATATCTTTTGGCGTTGGTTAACTCTCTGCTACCACCCTTTTTGTCAGAAAAAATAAATAGAAAATATTAACTTGTATCTTTAAGATGCATGTTAAGAAACCTAAAGTGAAATTTTTATCTAAAAAATTGTGCTAATTTATTTTTTTAAATATTGAAAATTAATATTTTACGATAAATATTTATTATTTATAAAATTCTCCCTAAGAGCACAAGTTAGTATGATGAAAAATTATTTATTTTTATTTCACTCACCACGGACATATACAGTGTAGCTATAACCCTTGAACTCTTGAACACGAAAGTCCATTCAGCTTCTCTCTCCGGGCCTCGTTCCAACTCATCTCAATCTCCATCTTCCTCCGGTGAGTCTCTCTCTCTCTCTGATTTTTCAATCGTTAGATCTCAAACCCTAACCTCTTTTCCCGTTTCTTTTTCATGAATTAGTTGCTTCGTTTTTAAACCCTAACTTCTCGATTTATCTGAATCTTAACATCATTTTTTGGTTTTCTTCAATTTCATCGCATTCGTTTCTCGTATGCGTTTTTGTTCATTGACGATCTAATATTCAATTGTTTTGATTTTCACCATTGTTTATGTGAGTAGTTCTTGGGGTCTGTTTGGATAAACAACTTATTTGCAGCTTATTGCACAAGCACTTATTTATAAGCTTGCATAAGCTATTTTTGTAACATAAGATAAAATACGTTGTTTTAATTCCCCTGCGCCGATTTGGGTGGCTAATGTAGCTTCTTCGAAAAAAGTTGTTTTGATATTTTATTTGAATATGCTATCAATTGTTTTTTATAAGTTAGATTGGAGAACTTATGAAATTAAATTGAAAAAAGCTTATGAAAATTGTCGTAAGTTGTTTTCAGGAATTCTCCCAAATTGTATGCCAGTAGATAAGCTCAAATAAACCAATCCAAACAGACCCTTGATTGTGAATCTGCTATAGACGCTTCCACTGATGAGTTTTAGAGTGAAGACCCAAATTTGATCGCTAGCAAGTTCTATGCGGCCAAATTTAGTCCCGTACAAAAAAATAATACCCAAATTAGGACAAATTAGTCCCGACTCATTATAACAGAGGGACTAATTTAGGGACGGTACAATGTACAATGGTATGTGGGCCTGGGCCCTCGCCACTTTTGAGAAAATTGTACACATATATATATATATATACACCATGTAATAAATGGAGAGAATGGAAGTGAAGTTATACTAAATCACCATGTTAATAAAGCTACTGGAGATCAGAAAATATTTTAGATGTATGCTCTTACAGTGATTTTTTTGAATTAGGGGGATTGGTGATCTTTTTATAAAGCTAGTCGAGATCAGAAAATATAGTGTAACCTTTGGTATAATTGCTTTAGAGTTGTCTTTGATCTTACTTGTGGCAGCTGCAAGAGTTGAAAGAGATTCCTCTGCTATGAGTATTATCAAGAATCGGATAGGACATCACATGAGAGATGAACAATTAAATTATTGTTTTGTTACTATTATTGAAAGTGATATTTTTATTGATATTGAAAATGAGAAAACCATTTAATGTTTGGTGCCGCTAGTTTTTGAGTATTTGTTGAATTTTATTAATAATCATTACCATCTTTTTGGTCTCAGTTTGTTTTCAGGGTCGATTAAAATTTCTAATATGACCAAGTCTGTCGATCCTCCTCCCAAGGGTGGGTTCAGTTTTGATCTCTGCAGAAGAAATGATATGCTCGAAAAGAAGGGTCTTAAAGCCCCTACTTATTTGAAGACAGGAACCACTATTGTTGGTTTAGTTTTCCAGGTCTGAATAATAATTTTTTTAATTACTGTTATGTTATTTTTATGCCATTCTCTGAAGTATTTGTTTTTGCTCATTTGCTTGCATCTTTATCATGAGTTCATGAAGCGGGGTCTTCCTTGGAAAGATGTATCCAATTCCAAACACTGAATGTAAAGTTTAGTCTTAGATTGTACTCTATAGTGACTTGAAAACATGGTTTGTTATTTTTTGTGTGGCATTATTGGGATGTCACAAGGAAAGTCAAACAAATGTTGTAAGTTAAGTTAATTTGTGGTAAGGAGGATTTGCTTATATTATGATGATAATGCAATGTTTAGCTCTAACATTATGTATTATGGATTATTATGTTATTATAACAAAGAAGGGGGTCGGGAAGTGAGAATATGTTAAATATCCTTCATAAATTTGAGTCCGAATTCCTTCTTTTATGGATTTCTTTTTACGAAATGTGCTACATATACAAAATTGTACCTTCTGGCGTCTATGTTTCATGATTTTCCATGGAACCGTAACCCATTCCACTTGCTTTATTGTACTCCGTATTTATGTTTAATTTGTCAAGTTTTTTGGATGTTGACGTTTCCCACAAATAATTTTTCTTCAGGATGGTATCATTCTTGGAGCAGATACCAGGGCAACCGAAGGACCCATTGTTGCTGATAAAAATTGTGAGAAAATTCATTACATGGCACCCAACATATATTGTTGTGGAGCAGGCACTGCTGCTGATACAGAGGCTGTAACAGGTATATTTAATAATGCATATATCTTGTTGCACATTTATATTTCATTCTCTATGAAATTTTGCATATGGCTAGTCTCTGGGTTTCATCTTGTTAATATAGTAAAAAGATTGAAAATGTGATGTTTCTTATTATTGCAGACATGGTCAGCTCACAGCTGCAACTACATCGCTACCACACTGGTAGAGAATCAAGAGTTGTTACAGCACTGACTCTTCTTAAGAGACACCTTTTCAAGTTGAGTTTCAGAACTAATGTTTTATGCAATTTTGTTCCTTGTATGTACACTGATTCTGACTCTTTTAAACATCTGCAGTTACCAAGGTCATGTCTCAGCTGCATTAGTTCTTGGTGGGGTTGACGTCACTGGACCTCATTTGCATACTGTTAGTTCATTGTCTAAACTTTCCTTTAATATTTAAAGTTTTATTATTTGGAATTCATACAGTAGGGTTTCTCGTGACTATTTGAGTTCATGTTTCGCAGATCTATCCACATGGGTCAACTGACACCCTTCCATTTGCTACAATGGGATCTGGTTCACTTGCTGCAATGTCTGTATTTGAGTCTAAATACAAGGAAAGCTTAAGTGTAAGTAAACATATTAAGGCTAAAAAATAATGCTTGCTTCAGTTTTACTCTTTATTAAAATAACTAGACTGCGCCCACATTGTGCTGTATAGAAAAGAAAACAAGAAGCTCCCATCCAATTCAAAATGTTCACTGTACTTCTGTTAGAAACTGGTACCAAATAGAGTTTACTAAAGCAAACTGACTTTTCTCGATAATATGGCAGAATTACACAATCAGAAAATTACAGAAATGCATACATCAGAATGTTTACAATAGTTCCGTACAAAGAATTAGAAAGCATGACCTTTCCCTCCCAGTAATCGCTCAATAACTTCCCAATAACCAATTTTCCCTCATCCTTCCCTAGTTATTCTTAAACATAATTATACATAACTGAGACAATTGATTATAATGAAACTTAACTGCATAAGTAACTGCTATAATTATAATAAAACTGACTATGTTTTTTTTATTTTTTTAAAAAACAACTGACACAATAATATGAGGTCTGACAATATTCCCCCTCCCCCCAAATAATCACCCTGTTCTCTAGGCGTAGGGTTACACGAGTCTACCAAGGTCCCATAACATGATATAGAGTGATTAAACAATGTGTGAAACATGAGAACCTCTGAATTGGGTGATATTTTTTTACCCCAAAACAGAGTGTAACAGCAGTAAGCCTTGTCTCCACCAAAAGACCTCAGCCACCCCCCTCACAACGGTCATTGGTGCTTCGATGACAATCCTTTAATGGTGGCGAATAAAGGACTCGGCAGCACAATGATGATGGCGTGAACATTTTGGTGCACGGGGCAAAACTCATTTTTCTGCATTCTCAGCCTTGGTCTCTTCAGCCTTTTCTTAATCGATAACCTTCATTTTTCCTTCTATTTCTGAGATTTCTCTTACGGCCTTCATTCCCCCTTCCATTGGTTCTGCATTGGAACTGACCGAATTTTGTGCTTTCCATCTGTTCTGCAATAGAACTGACTGAATTTTTTCCTTCATGTTCTGACTGAATTTTTTCCTTCTTCTACTTTCTCCATAATAACTTGTTTCCCTTGTTGCATATTGCATGAACTTTTAACTGTCAGCAGCCCCGATTCCATGGCAGGCTCCTCTTCATAGTTAGGTAAGATGCTCCTGTATCCCAACTCAAAATGCCAAAAAAATGCACACAAGAATTTACTCCAACTAACCTGTTGGTGATGTCCGTTCCACCAGTTCAACCATTTGCGAGCACGACCTATGAGTAACATCAATCCATAGCACCCACCGTTATGCATCTTCTCCATCACATTCGGAGCTCCATTTCCCGCATGGTACCGCAGATCCAAGAAACGTGATGTGGTACCAGTTTTAAAAACTGGTATCCAATAGAATTTAATAAAGGAAACTGACTTCTATTAATAACAGGGCAGAATTACACATACTCAAAGAATTGAAAAAATGAATAAATGCACACACGCTTGGTCTCTCCCTCCTAATAATCGTTCAATAACTCACTAATAACCAATTTTCCCTTACCTTTCCCTATTTATTCTTAAACATAATCACACATAACTGACAATTAATTATAAAAAACATAACTGCATAACTAACTGCTTGTAAAACTGGCACAATTACTAATGATATGTGGTCTAACAACTTCCAATTAGGGGTGTTTTTATCCAATCCAATTCAATATAAACCACAACCACCAAACCTAGAAGCCATAAATCAAACAATGATGAAAAGAAACAGATATATGGGTGGGTATAATTAGTAGAGATTGGCACGTACGTAGTCTCCTTTGCATTTATTATTGTTGTAAACTATGTGGAAGGACACCCTTAAGACTTCTTAAACTACTACATTTGATAATCCTCTGTGAAATGTATTGTGTTCACATTCATTTTTAGTTGTAAGAAAATTTTAGCTAGACCAACTAGACCTATTTAATGTCATTATTCCAAAATTACCATTCACATGATTCAAGACAAGCGAAATGAGAGAATCCTCTACATTAGGTACCATTAAGAGTAGTTCAAGAAAATTATATGAACTTAACTATAATTGTACCTAACATCCTTAATAATTGTAAAAAAAAAGACTAACATCCTTAATCTGTGTGTTGGTCGTTAGCTTTGCTTGTAATTTAGCCTGGAGGCAATACACTATAATTGTTGTAATTGATGCTGATGGTGTTCGTAACTTCAATCATGTCTTGATTTTGCAATTCAATAGAGATTTTAATTTGCTATAAACATTTTGATCTGGTGCAGAGGGATGAAGGAGTCAAGTTAGTTGTTGAGTCGATATGTGCTGGTATATTTAATGACTTGGGAAGTGGAAGTAATGTTGATGTTTGTGTGATAACCAAGGTTAGTTCCTAGATGCGGAATCCTGCCAGTTGTTTGAGGGATGCATATACATCTAATGGTGTACTAATTCTTCGTTAATGCTGCACAGGGACATAAGGAATATCTAAGGAATCACCTCACGCCAAATCCCCGTACTTTCGTCAATCCAAGAGGCTTTACATTCTCCAAAAAGACTGGTTTGTTCTGAACTTTACTTATTTTCTTACCCTTGAGACTGCAATAAAATGGTACAGAGATAGTTGTCAATAACCGCCTAGTGTGCGGCACTATACACGTCCCTTATGGTACAAAGGGTTGTTAAACAGCGGTGCTATAGCATATCATATTTTGTTGCGTTGTCTATGAAAACTGCAATGTTATCCTAGTTTTTCCATTGCAGTTTCTGGTAGCTGATGTGGCGACAGTATAGGAGAGAAGAGAATTTTAGGATTATGTTTTTTTGCCAATAAAAAATTTAGGGTGAGGGAATAGTGTGCCAATCCAAGGCAGGGAAGATCTTAGGGCTCAAAGAGCACTTACAAAGGTATTTACGTTTACCTCTCTCAAGGACACTAGCGGGGCTTGAACCCGGGACCTGAGATCCAAGGATTTGCAATTTGCATGCATGCCAACCATGGCCGATTATTATTATAGAGAAACTATAGAGTCAGTTAGTATTACTCCTCTAATTTTTAAATATATATTAGATTAAATATGTTGTAACTTACTGGTTAAAATAATTCTAAAAATAATCTTTAAGTTATAAGATAATATGTGTGTGTGTAAAGCCAATGTTGCTTTCATACATTTTGGTGTTTTTTATATAAAAATAAATTATTTATAATAATTAAAATAATGATGATGGTGATGATGTTGTTGTTGTTGATGATGATGATGATGATGTTGTTGTTGTTGATGATGATGATGGTGATGATGATAGTAGTAGTAGTAGTAGTAGTAGTAATATTATTATTATTATTATGTGCTTGTGGAGGAAATCAAAATAAGGGGTAGTCTCGGAAGCACAGACTTTCAAGTCTTTCACCAAGACACAATTTACTAAAGAGGGATGCTATATCAAGCGAAAGACATTTTCACGAGAATCCCACAAAGGTGTATTTTAACACAATTTTGCTCAATTTAATTCCAGTTTTTGCGGCATTCATGCAGGTAGTGGTACATTAATTAACACTTCTCAGAATGATTTCATGAATAAAACTTTTGCTATACATATCTTTTCCCTTTACTAAATTAAAATTGAAAGGAGAGGAAGAAACTTCTAGGGCCATAGAGAGAACTAGAAATCAAAATTTGCAATATTATTATTATTATTATTATTATTGTGGAGGAAATTAAAATATGGGGTAGTCTTGTAAGCACAAAGACTTTCAAGTCTTTCACCAAGACACAATTTACTAAATAAAAATTGAAAGGAGAGGAAGAAACTTCTAGGCCATTAGAGAAACTAGAAAGCAAAAGTGGCAAAGTGGAGATGAAGAAAAAATAAGTGGCACATGTGAATATTTAAAGCTTGTAGAATTAGAGTCTAGATCTTGACGGTGTAGAATATTGAGAGTTTTAGACGTAATGCCAATTTCGTATCCTTGATAATCACCTCTTAACCCTTCTTAATGTGACTTCCAAATCCCGCGGGCATGAAACATTATGGAGTGAGCGTTTGATTGATGCAGGTTTGGTCAATATTCTTTTCATTACATATAAACAGATATAGATAAGGATAATAGAATGAGTAGGGGGCAACTTAACCTATTGTTGGAAAGAAAAAGATTTGGAAATGAATTAATTCCTTCATAAAGGTTAGGGATATGGGTGATTGATAAGAGCTCTTAAGTTTTAGATATAGATTAGGTATACCCCAGAACAAAAACAATTGTATATTTGATTCATTTTGACATGTTAGGTATTTCTTGAGTAAGTAATGGTTTACAAGATTATGTTCATATCTTAACATTTTGAGAAAAATTATATTTGTTAAAAGGAAAATGAGGATGAGACCTTATAGCTTGACGTGTTAAGTATGAATGTTGGATAATTAGAATTTGGTACACAGCTTTTGTTCTTGGTCTGGCAACCACATTTTGCTTTTTAGCCCACCAAGAGACTATGTTTTGACTAGAATATATGCATGATCCTGAAGTAGAGCGCCTGCCGAAGGTCAGACGGCCAATTAACTACAGGAAAGCTTGTTAATGACAGAGGAAATGAAGTAGATGCTTGTTGGAGATGTAGCTCTTTGTTTAGACAGGGCAGGCTCCAACCATTGTAGAGACATTTTTATCCCCTGCCATGTTACATCTTTATATTAAATCTAATTTATTTAGATTAGTAAACATAAGAGAGCCATCGTTGACATGCTTGACCTCAATACCCCAGTAGTTTAGTTCTCCAAGTTGCTTTAGACCAAGCTAATAGTGCAGCTGAGTATAAGATGCTGAATAAGCCGAACAGACTAGCCTGTGACAATGATATCATCAACACAGACAATCATATAAAGAGTATCAGAAGACTTGCTGTAGATAGAAAGTGATGTAATGGATCACATTTACTAGATGTGAGTGAGCTTGAGCGTATAGGGCATTTTTCAGCCTTTTAAAACAGGCATTGGAAGCTTGTTTTCATGCCATAAAACGGTTTGTGAAATCTGCAGACTGAACTTTTGCTGCTTCAAACCCTCGGGGCTGCTCCATGTACACCATTTAGGGAAGTGTTATTCACATCCACTTGGCTTTAGAGGCGAGAGTGAAAGTGAGGATGATTCCAAGTTTCCAACAGTAGTAGGTTTAATTATACGGGAAATTTTCTGTGTAACCAAACCTCGACTTCAGCTGTTATGGAAACCCTTTTGCTATTAGGCTGGCTGTGTTCTTATTTATCTCATATTTGGCCTGTTTAAAGGAAGTCATGGCTCTTCGTGCTATAAATAATCTAATACTGACTGTACCATTCTCATTCTCATTATCTATAAATGCTTATTTTCTAAGTCTAGTATCAAGAGACAACTTTGCCTATTCAAGAAGTCCACCAGCACCATCAATTTGTGCACATCTCATTTAGTATATATCCTTTATCTATCCTTTAGAAAAATCAAGTCTTCACATAACCAAACTCCTTTATGAAGCTATTTTGTTTCTCCAACTAATGCATAAAGTTACATTACATGTTGGGTGTATGCTCTGTTTTGTGATGTCGTATAAACAATTCCGTTAAATATTCAAACATAATTGTACTTACTTGTATGACTTATTCAATCTTATTTTTTAGTGTTAATTTAAAGCCCGATGAGGCTAATTTACCTTAACCATATGTTAATTTAAAGTACGGAGTGCATTCCTTATGAAAATTTTGATGTATAATATCTAATATTTTATGTTTATCTGTTACAGAGGTTCTCTCAACAAAGATTACTCCTTTGAAGGAGAAGGTTGAAGTAATTGAAGGAGATGCTATGGAAGAGTAGCAAAATTCTGAGTCTGAAACTTTGATTAGTGCATTGTCTGTGATATTGTAATTGTACTTTCAGAAGCTTGGTTTTCATTGACCTAAAATGATTTTTTAGTTAGACTACTGCAAGTTTTATTTAATTCAATCAGATTGTTGCAAGTTATCAACCACAAATTGCATCATTTGGAATGAAAGTTCTCTGTCCTGTCATTTATAGTTTTGGCTACGAATGCTTACGACATGTGCTCTCTACAATAATTAATTTGACACATTCAAGGAGTTGGCACATCCGTGATGATTGGATCGAGATCAGACTATCCAAATTTTAAATTTGGTCTTATTTATAAGAAAATTAAATTCTTGGCCAACCAATCTCGATCAAACAACCACATATATGTTGAATCCTTGAATGTGTCAAATTAATGACTGTCCAGACAATCTGATTTCCAATGCTTAAAAGAATTTGGATTGGCCATTGGCATGTGTCGTGTTAGATTGGGGCTGGGTCGGTTATAATTTTCTCACATATTATTTGTTATTTATTTTTAGGTCAATTCTAGGGTGAGGGCTCAATCAAGTCCCTCACCAGTGGACCAGAAAAAAATGCACCGTTAGATTTAATTGATGGTCCACATTTTTTGAAATAAAAATAAGAGTATATACACATGGAAACACAATCTGACTGGGTCTTCCTTAATCTGTATGATTATGTCTTCTCTCCAAATGATGTTTCAATGGTCAATTTAACGAGATCCAATTTTCCCAATTCTTAAGGAAAAAAAGGTGAAGGATTAATTGAATTGTTGTATTCTTCATGAAACAATACCTTTAATAAATATGAAACAATACAGGATTAATTGAATTGTTGTATTCTTCATGAAACAATACCTTATGAAAAAAATGAAACAATACCTTTTAATCTGAGTCTTTCTGGGGATTTATAATGTTGGTGCAATGGATGGATGAACACAGAGAAGTTATGGTGTTCTAATAGGTGGGGTGTCCAAAAATCAAAGAAACCCTCCCTAACATTTTTATTCAACAAAATAGAAAAACACGAACCAATACCTCATCTATGAATATATTCTTGTAATCTAGCAACATTAGTTTTGAACTGTAAAGAAAAATCTATAACTTACGAAATTTCACCATTAAAACTTCATTGGAGAGAACACAATTTCATAGACAGGGGAGGTGTAGGGGTAAGATTGTGTGTGAAATTATTTAGATATTCACATTTTTGTTTTAAAAAATATGGATCATTGATTAAATCTAAATGTATATTTTTTTGATCCATCGGCAAGGGACTTAATTGAACCCTCACCCTAGAATTCACTTTCTTTTTAATATAATATATTTAACAATATTAAATAAGAAAGATCCCAACACATTCATGACTTTAAAAATTAAAAGCTAAACTTCAAAAATGTTTTTGTTTTAATTCAATATATGATTTAATAATATAATATAAATCCAAATACTTTTTTTTCGACAAGAATATAAATCCAAATACTGTTGATTGTTCGTAAAAAGAAAGATAGAAAAAAAGATGCAATGTTAAATGTATGATTCAAACGGCTGATTATCATGTATAACTAGTAGAAGTTAATTTACAATTTGAATGTGTTGAGAATGAAAAACTACGTAGGTTTTCAATGGTTTGTGAATGTCTTTGCATTTGCCTTTTCAATTAGAACAATGCTAGCAGTACGTTTTCAACAGTCTTTTGTATTTGTTAAAAGAGTAATATTAGGGTCTCATGTGGATCAAATAAGGATTCATTGTACATGGATCTTTGGCCTAAGTGTAAATTTCTTGAATTGAGATAGAAAATAAAGGAAAATGATAGAAAATTTAAGAAAATTGACTAAACTAGGAATTGAAAGAAAACAACATGATTAGGAGTAGTATAATTCTTGTTCAGAACCTGAAGGCCAGACACCATAGTCTGAAACCTTGAAAACATTGTTTCAATGTCTTCATCATCCATCATCCTTAACAGTTCATACTGTTGCAGCAAGAGGTTATCCTTAGCCTCCTTAACTTATTGGTTTCCTTAATAAGTAGAACACAATGACTCAAATATGGCTTTAACAATGGATTTATCAATTATTTTGGTATACTTCGAGTGATGCGAAGCTTCAACCAAAATACAACGCACCCTATGATGCTTTATGTAGATCTTCCTCTAAGCCTCAATGAGACTCTTCTTCTCACTAACATACCTTCAGAATCAACAGTAAATCCAACATCATCTTCAACGATGTCCCACAATTCATCATTAACTCCTATGATGTGACTGTACATCTTACTCTTCCACCATGAGAATTGAGCAACATCTCCATTAAAGGACAGAGGTGTGACAAAATAAGTATTCTTCTAAGAGGTAGAGGTGTTGATGTAATCATATTGTATTTGAGCACCACAACCACGTGTACCAAAACTAGTATCAGAATCAACAAACATTTTTTTTCTTAGGATTTTTTCTGTTAAGTGGCTGAGCACAGACCATGCTCTGATACAAACTGAAGGTGAGAAAAACACAAGATGGATTGGGGGATTGTATTGTGTTGGTTTTTCTTTTTTTAAACTTTTTCTAAGTGTTTCATTGACCAGAGTCTGAAAGTAATATTTAAAGTCTAACGTAGAGTTTTGAATGCAGCGATTAATATCGAGAGAGAGAGTGAGAGAGAGAGAGAGAGAGAGAGAGAGAGAGAGAGAGAGAGAGAGAGAGAGATGGCAAGTTATACTAGTTCCTCTTACAAACTAGGAGTAGTCTAACTTAATCACAACTTAAAGAGACTTGTGACAATCTAATTTCATAAAAAAAAGATTGTTTGGTTTTACACTTGATATAGAATCAAAGGTGTAAACAAATACAAAATAGAGTAGACTTTAAGACTTAAGAATTTATAAGATATGAAGTTTGTAAGAAATTCTAAGTTCAAATGTGCTTTAGTTTTGACCGAGTAATGACACTTTCAAAATATGCAGAGTCTTATAACTTTGTTCAAGTCTTCAGGTCCTTAAATAGTGAAGGATATGAGAGACATTGGAGAGGAGTGTGTAAATGAAATTAAAGGTTATGTATTATTTTACCCAAAATAACAGTTTTAGTGATTTTTGTCAAAAATAAAAAGTTGTTTTGGTAGTTTTATTTGGGCTAGTTTTATTAGTCAAAATTCTTTTGTAACCCTAAAAATTGTTACTGGTGTGAAAATGAAATTAAAGACTGTACTATCAACTTCCTCTAACATTTCATTCTTTTTATTGCTCTAAAAAAAATGTGCATCCTTCGCTAAATATTTTGGTCTAGTAGCATAGTGGTTGGAGCTCACACATTTAAATGTGGAGAGTGGGCGTCCGGGATTTGAACCCCGCTCTCTGCATAAATTATGCAATGTTACCATCAATCGAGCTAATCTCACGGGAACAATGATATTTTATTTTATAAGAATAACTAATATTTTTTTCATATTAGTTATTATACTCGGATTCAATAACTAATATGAATCCGAGTATGGACTCATGGAGTTGCACGTTGCATTTTATTTTTGGATAAGACGTATTTGTATTAAATGTGAATAAAATTTAATACGGAAAACCGTATGTAAAATTATATATTTCGTGCCTTTACATTCTTTATATACTAGTTTGTAAGTTAAAAATTACGCACTTATAATTTAGTTAATGATTAATTTCAGTAATCTTTTCAAAGAGAACTATGATCTACTTTACTAGCTCATATATAAGTTATTCACTATATTCTCAAAAAATAGTTCTGCAAAAAAATAGTTCTTCTCAACGGAGTTTTAGTGTGTGAATTTCAAAGTTTGGTTCATTGAAACAAAAAATAAAAGTGTAAAAATATAAATGTTAGAATAATGTTTATTTTTAAAAATTCATTATCCTTTATACTTCATATATTTCAATAAAGTGTTGTTTAATGATTATATTAAGTTGTATTATTGGTGCAGATAGTGACTATGCATGATCGGTGGGAAGCTTACAGGGAGAAAGCACATGTTCTAAAGATCTTATATTTGCATTGAGACGATCATCCCTATTGCAGTTCAAGACCAAATTAGATGTGTTTTTAGCTTGTAATACCAAAGAAGATGTTTGTGATTTTAAAATCAAAGGTAGTTGGTTAGAACGATCTTGCATTATTTATGCCGGTGATACTAACAACATTGTTGCACAGGTAATTAAAAATCCTCAAGTATCTGCGAGAGTATATGCAGTTTTAATTAATTCATTTGATTTGATTATTATAAATAGATACTAATCACAAATCCATTTTTGTGGCATTGTTGTTACTGCAGATGCACAAAAAGCACACTCTTCAGAGTATTTTAATCGATAAAGACCATTTCGCAGTTACGATTTATCCCAATGTTGATTATGCTTTCATAGTGGTATTAATCGCAATTCTTAACGAGATTAACGAAGACGATGAATAGATGATTATTGATTTGTATTCTTCAAACGTTGTGTAATATATTACCATGCAATATTAAATTAAGTGGTTTGCATATTATATTAAATTGTCACGGCTATTTAGTGTTTGTTGAGTATAAATTATCCGAATATCGAATTTCATATTCTAAATTAATGACAAGTAAACATCACACAAAATACTTTTTAGTATTTTTTCATTTTTGAAAAAATACTTATCTAAAGACAAGATGTGCAAATATTAGTCGAACAAATCATCGTATAAAGACATCAATGTTGGCCTTCCAAAAAAATAAGAGAGACACCACTGTTGGGAAAAATCAAAACCTATTATATATATTTGGTTTCAACTATTTCCACCGGCTTATTTTTATACTTTCCATAACTTGGGCTATGTTATATTCCTTGTGATAGGAACCCAAAATAGAAAGAGAAATGATAACCAAACACATAATTTTTTACACAAATACAATATCAGTGTTAATCTCGTAATTTCATTAAATTAGAGGGGCATAATTGGCTTTTTCTTGCTGAAACTTCTCTCTCTTTTCTCTTTCTTCACATGCGTCTTCTCCGAGGCATCCACCCTCCGTCCTTACTTCTCTCTCTTTCATCGTCATCATCTTTCTTTCTTTAAACACCCTTCTCTTCGGAGGGAGAGGGTTGCAAAGGAGATACATATATGCAAAGAAGAGTGTGAAGATGGACTAGGGTGACGAGAGAGAGAGGGAGGGAGGGAGGGAGGGAGGGAGGGAGAGAGAGAGAGAGAGAGAGAGAGAGAGATGACAATTTATAGTAGTTCCTCTTACAAACTGAGAGTAGTCTAACTTAATCACAACTTAAGAGACTTGTGACAATATGACGTTATCAAATAAAAGATTGTTTGATTTTACACTTGATATACAATCAAACGTGTAAACAAATACAAAATAGAGTAGACTTTGAGACTTAAGAATTTCTAAGATATAAAGTTTGTAAGAAATTCTAAGTTCAAATGCGCTTTAGTTTTGACCGAGTAATGACACTTTCAAAATATGCAGAGTCTTATAACTTTGTTCAAGTCTTCGGTTCCTTAAATAGCGAAGGATATGAGAGACGTTGGAGAGTTGCCAACACATAAGATAGTCCTTGATATTCTTGAATTCCTTTACTTCAATTGAAATTATACGTTTCATTCCTTTTGTCTTTGAGTTTGACTTAACGTGATTTAGAAGATGACAAATTGTAATTTTGTCCTTGCAAACTGCCCCCATTTTATTTTCTTTATTTAATTCAATTTCTTTTTATTTACTGTTTTAATAAGTTTAGCTAGTTGCCTAGTTGAAACAACAATCTATTTGAAAACAATCTTACTTATCAATTTCTTACTTGAAAATAGTTTGGTGCACTTGTCAAATTTAGTCAACAATTACACAACATCATAAACTCTAGATTCGCAGGAAAACTCTTAGATTCAACTGATAAAATTCTAGTTATAGCCAATGCCAAAATTAGGGATGTTACACACACCAACATAATATAATGTTGATTGTCCACTATCTATTATGAAAGGCTAGATAAGAAATAATAAATAATATTAAAGGTTGGTAACGAAGAATAAAATCTAATTACAAGAAATATGTTTATACAAGGTCTATTCTATGAGCTAAAGGGGCAAATATTATGCATCAATGTAAATCAATACATTTAATCATTATTTTATTTTAAATCAAATAATTCTTGTAACAACATGATTATTTAAAATTGTTTAATTTGATTGAAGTAAACATAGCATGAGTTTTTAAAAAAAAAATAAAGTAACCAAACAAATTTGTATTTATTATTTGAAAACGTGAAGGAAAAACATGGTTGAAATTCACAAGTTTGTTTATGCAATAATCCTTCTTGTTTCTATGTTTATTGTTGTAGTTGACAGTTGGAGTTGGGGTGAGTTCATTCTAATTTTTTTCTTTATCACATATAAAATTACTCACTCCTAATTATTACTATTTATTTATTCTTATTTTACCTTACAATGGAGTGTGTTTTCTTTTTAAGGGCTTTCAGCAGAGTGTGTTACTGAACTCGATTGTTATCAAAAATATCGATTACCCGCGGATAAAAAAATGAAGTGTATTAGAGGGTCTTGTTATAGAGTTCGCGAATAAGGTAAAATTTATTTATCTATTTAGTCTAAAACTTTCATTTTTTTGCTCTTAATAATGTTGTTACTCTTCAAATTTCTCTCAAAGTTCCACATATTTTTCAGACCTTGCAATTGATTTGATAGCAAGGGGTAAATATTAAACAATTTGTACAAGGGATATTCCAACCAACATAAAGTGATCCAAGACAAATGAAAGAGTAGGATATTAAATATATTATGAAATTATTGTTGTCCTTGGTTGCTCTTGAATGATATAGAGATTTTTAAAGATAAATATGACCAAGGTGTTTAATATATAATGTAATAAAATTAGAATGGCCTTTTAGAGCTTATGTGAGGAGAGAGAGAATAATTGAGTTTTACACTTTAGAGTAATATCTCGAGGATATCATCGTACAACTACCCTCTAATCACGTAATAGAACAATTTTAGTGAGAGTGTGAGCGACTCCAATATTCCCAAGTAAAATATAAGTAACTAACCTAACTAGTAAGCATATATAATCGTCTTCTGTCGAAAGTACGAAGAAATTTAAAAATAGAATACACAAGAAGTAAGTATATACGACTACTTTAAAGCATAAAAAAAATCATGCTAAAAGACTTCAGAAGACACCATAGTCATCAATAAGACAATTATTCTTGTCGCATGAAATATACATATATATGGTCAGTTGGCAAAAAAATTGGGAAAAAGTACTCCATCTATAGCCACATAAAACAAGAGTTAAGATTATATAAACATCGTAAAATGTGATAGATGTATGTAAAACGACCATGTAATATACCATACACAAAAAAACATCACAGAGTCAATTGCATCATTAATCCTTGACTAATTAACTCTCAGATCATTCCTAGTTCTCCAATGCATCATGAAATATACATTGAGAATGACACTTGCCTATCTTGATGCCAGAAACAGCCTCATTCATTGTGTGCAAGCCTAATCTGACTTCTCGTGGAGTCTAGATGTTTGAAGTATATTGTGATACAAAATTTGGTCCATGGTAACTTATATATAGTCGGCTAGATATATGAAAAAGATGATAATAATAAGATCCTTTCTAAAAGATGGGACAAACAACCAACCTTGTGCATCCATACAAAATACAGTGGACTTACATAACAAATATATGAATCTTTCTACCAATAATCTCCGAGTCATGGAAACTAGACTTACAAAACTATTAAGTCAAATTATTGTTTTCACAACCAAATAGTGATACAATATCTATAACCTCAGTCAATTGTCATACGTGTAGTATGATGATTGATGTAGCAAGTGTACTAAACTAACGTCAAGTACTACTATTTATAAAAGTTTGTATCCACATGGGTTGTGAAATTTTGACTTACCGACTAAGATTATGATTAGGATATGTAACTTTGGGGTTTCGGTTGGAAATGGTTGATGCACTTAACAAAGTAAAACAGATAAAACAATGATTAAGCCATGTTAGTATCCATTCTCTTTCACTAATTGGGTCTTGTTTCTACAATTGCATACTTAGTTTCAGGATGTTTAAAGAAATAGCTAAGCCCATTGTGTTTGTGCATAAGATGTTTTTGTAGTCACAACCCTCAAATGTCTTACTTAGTTTATACTCTTGTCAGAAAGGCGGTAATAAAATATGTCTAATGCTATTACATATGGAACAGTTAAAATTAGGTTAAGTCCCAGAGCTAGAATTTATAATTATTGAGAACTATGTCATTTATTGGACATTCTTAAACACATAAAAATATTAGATAAAATTACACTTACCTCCCTCGAGGTTTTCCTAAACGACATACAGACCCCCTCTAATTTTGAAAAAACATGAACCTCCCCTCTGTGATTTAACGCCGTCTATCATGAAGCTCCTGGTTTCTTTCTTAAGAATTCTTATCTCCCCTTACAT
>Ga0228710_1001623_pt1 | contig 34159 bp, 8 predicted proteins | sample MedpolnodulmetaG_FD_177995 | JGI IMG/M metagenome (GOLD analysis project Ga0228710, IMG submission 177995) | Root nodule microbial communities from Medicago polymorpha collected in Santa Monica, California, United States - pink nodules | ecosystem: Host-associated > Plants > Roots > Nodule... | reverse complement strand
CCTTGGAATATAAAGATGAGAATTTTATTCCAAGGTATTTAGGAAAAATATGTTTGGTTAACTTTATAATATTCCTAGGAACCATAAAAATAGGGATTATAATAGGTAACTATTTATGAATTTATTCTCATCTCCATAGAAACTTTATTCTCATCCTTTTCCTTGGGAAAATTTTTCTATTCTCATGAACTTTTTATATCGGGAATAAAATTTAGTAAACTTGTAACAAACATAGCCATATATATTCCTATCATTTTATTCCCGGGAATCTACAAATATAACTTGAAACAAACACACCCAAAGATAAATGCAAAACTATAAAATTCAAAATGTAAAATAAAAAGGAAAAATTGAAAAAAAAGTTTTTTTTTTCTTTTTACAACTTTGCCTCTCATATTCATCTTTTCTTCTCAATTTTAGAAGATTGGAGAGGTCTTCGTCTAGCATGGGACCTTGGTCATAAGTCAGTTATTTTGAAATCTAATTTTAACACGACTATGGATTTGATTACACGAAGTCATAGCATTGATTTTCATCCTCATGCGACTATTTTTTTCTCTCATTAAGAAGTTATCCTCTCTACCTGGTACAGTTAAGTTTACTCACACATTATGGGAAGATAGTGAATGTGCTGATTTTGGCTAGCTAAATTTGGGGCAATAAATGTCGACACTTTGAAGATGTGGAGTTCTCTTCTCCCACAATTATTTCTCACCTTATTGGCTGACTCTTCAGGAGTTTTGAGGCAACGAATTGACTATTTTTCTTGTCTCTTTTTTCCCTTTAATTAAAAAGAGAAGACTGTACTTTTGTGGACCTTGACAACAATTTTCTTATCTACTATAGTCTTTCTTAGGGATCTTATCTATAGTTGAAATTTAAACTAAAAATTATGTGTGTATATATATATATAATTTAGATTTATGTTTTTTGTTTATCTTCCATGAGTTTTCTATTCTTTTCTTTTGTTCAAAATTTATGCCAAAAAACAAAATAGTGTGCCTAGAAAAATAGGGGCACTTAGTTTATAAGTCAAAATTCATCATCAAATTGTTTGTTACAATGGTGGAGCCCCTCTAGAGCTCGGTGAACCACGTCCATCCGACCAAAAAAATTTAATTTTTAATTAGAGTAAATTATTAAAATATAATTGGCTTTTAAATAAAATTAGATTGTGGACCACCCTCTTTCAGATTAGTCTCTCATATGTTTGAAGAAAAAAATCAAATGAAATAACAACATTGATTGTATATCTTTCAATCAATATCATTTCCATAAATCTAACAATAACAATCTTAAAAAAAATCAAAACTCTCTTTCAAACAAAAAAAAATAAAACTCTCTTTCAAACAAAAAAATCAAAACTCATGTGCATGTGACGTCATCGCTTGCGACAAAAATCAACCTCGTGGGTTCGTATGGAATGATATCAGGTGCATTATAAACAAGAGGAATTCTTCCATGATCACAAGATTTCTCTATAAACAATTACTCATGTGACGTTGTCTTCAATTAAAATCGTTTAAAGATTGGCCTATTGTGATTTTTGTGTGTGTGCATGTTTGCAAAACAACATGTAAGTATATTTATTTAATGTATGAAGAAGAGGGTGGAAAGGAACAACGTAGAAGAGCATGTAAGAACAATGTGGAAGTAGTTAATACTATCTCCGTCCCTAATTATAGGTTTTTTTTAAAAAATAATGGGAATTAAGAAAATTAAAAGTGGCAATAAATTTGTTTGTAATTACTATTGTTTTTACAAATTTGTCCTTTAAGAGAGAGTTAGTGTATGTTTTCAATGTACTCCCTCCATTCTTTTTAAGTGTCTTTTTAGAAAATTAACAAAAAAATAGCGATGTGTATTTTTGCACATTTCCTTCCTATTATATCCTCGTTTTAATCCACTAATAATTTCCTATATTTTTGCACACACTTTATATTTTCAATAAATTTAATATGTTATCTTTCTTTTATAATAAACAATTGTCAGTTATTATCTTTTTCTCTAACAAATTCCTAATTTTTTTGCGCTCTCTCTCATAACAAACAATTGTCAATTTTCTAAATATTGTGCACATCTTTTTAATTATTTTAAGGCAATATAAAAATTATTCCAACTTCACACTAATCAAAAGTGAAGAAGAAGTTAACTTTCTTCCAACTCCTTTAATTAAAGTTAAGGCTTCAACCAATGTTAGAGTTACACTTGAAATTTTTAACAATTGTTACTCATCTTATTTATAGAATTTTAACTCTTCTTGGAACCATTGTTTGGAACAAAATTTTGTTTAAATTTGAAGATAATAAGAAACAAACTTTGTTTAAAAAATACAAACAAACTTTGTTTAAAAAAAAACAAACTTTAATTTTCCAAATAGATGGCTTTAATTAATTTTATTGATAGAGATAAAAGTAATTGACAAAGGGTATAATTGACAAATCGTACATTTAAAATACCAAAAAGACAGTTAAATAGAAACGAAAAATTCACTCTAAAAAGACACTTAAAAAGGAACGAAGGGAGTAATATTTAATGCTGATTGAAGAAAATGATATAAAATAAATAGGGGTATGTTGGTAAAGAATTAATTAATGTACTTGGAAATAGCAAAGGGATCTTATAAAAAGAGACAAAAAAATTCTCAAAAGGGTCTTATAATTAGGGACGGAGGTAATAATTTTTAAGATATTAAAAACTAAGTTGTGCAAGATGCGAGACTTATCTCACTTGTATACTATAGAATCGACCAATATGATGACTAAAATATTCACTCATATATTCGTTATGTATTCAATAATGTATCACATGCATGGTCAATGGTGTGTGTGTGTGTGTGTATATATCTTTAAATAGACGAAATGACAAAATTATTATAAACTCACAAACACAAGTGGAGGTGTCGGGGTTCGAACCCTAGTCATGTTGTGTGCCTGTGTGCGCGCACACGCGTAAGGAAGGATATACTGACTCCAAGAGTAAGTTTAAAGACTTCCTCCATCGTGTTTTAATCTAATGACACAAATAATTTCTAATTACTATTCAGTGGTCCTCTTTTTGAGTCTCGTTCCATTTGATCGAGTTCTCAGACATCTCTTCCCTAACTCCCATTAAAGACGGAAAGAAGCTTTGATGTCGCCATCAATTTTACAGCAATTTTTTTTCGTTTTACTTTAAAATTTAATTAATTTTGTTACACTCCTTTTTAGAATGGGATTCTTGTGTCATTATATCTTGAAAACAAATGTTTCATTCCCTAATAAAACTTTTAATTCAATAAACAATAACCAATTTTATATATATTAATGAAAAATAATACTTTTTATTCAATACCCAGAACCGCAAATTAACGTTTTCAACCTCTAGATTTAGAGGAATGCGTGGTTGTCATTTTAAAAGTTCTTAGTTCCCAGATCTAAATTGAGCTTTAATAGTAAATGGGTATCAATGGCAAAAATAATAATAATTGATAATTAGAATTAGAGACTATTTGCATTCATCTTCCAAATCGATGTTCTGTTTCACATGAATTAGTCATTAGATTTCAACATGAGGAGCACGAACAGTAATCTCACATTAGGAAGAACACTTATCTGTTTTTTACAGCTATGTTAGGGATGCTTACGAATTAATCTTAGTCATCGACGAATAATTAAATCAAGGGTTAAGATGTGGAGTAAGTCTTTTAACTTACTCTCTCTCTCTCTCAAGCAGTCAATTTGATGAGGATTCAACTTCTGAGCCACAACCCACATATTAAGGGGGCTTAAAAAGTAACAAGATAAAATAGGTCGTCTTTCATATATGCCCCAAATATACTAAGTCCACTAAGTATACAATAGCCTCCTAAGGAGAAAAAAACCCCATTTGTTAAAAAAAGCTTCTCTTTTTTTTCCAGATTTTTTAGTAATAGTTGTGATCAACTGTTGGTCAATGCCGGAGTACACGGTGGACCAACGACAGCGCTCCAGCTACTCACGGTGGATCTCCGGTCACCGACGGTGGTCTGACTGCGCCGGCCAGCGGTTCTCTGATGAATTTTTTAAAAATATTGGGAAAAAAATTAAAAATCAAATATTTTTTCAAAAAAAAAATCCATAAAAAACTCTTATTTCAGTATGTAAATAGACTTTTTAATGAATTTTTTGACATTAATATGACAACATTTTTGTCCTCGAAATTCAATCAAATATCATATGAATAAACGACGTAATTCCACATCGAATTATAAACGAAAGTTACAAATTGGCAAAAATTCAATGTTGGCAATATTATAAACGAAAGTTACAAATTGACAATATTATAAATGAAAAGTATCATTATTACTTAATCAATGTACAAAGATGACCCACGAACTACAACCGATTATCCTAGTTGAAACAAAAAAATAAACAAATCCGCATTAATCCCCTTATCAATCTTCTTGATCAGCTGCACGAGTCAATCCTTCATCATCAATATTGTTTTCATCTTCATCTTAAAACCTCATCAAAATGGCATAATTGCACAATGTTTATACAATGACCAATTTAATTTTCCATTCAATGTAACCAAACCTTCAAATTTTACTAAGTTACAATATGCACCAATAAGATTACCACTAATTTTCCATTCAATGTAACCAAACCTTCAAATTTTACTAAGCTGCGGCATGCACCGATAATATTGTCATTAATATCAATTCAAATGGACCACCGACAGAGTTCAACCAATAACAAATTTGAAAGAACAGTTTCACTTAAAATACTATCATGTTCTGCATAAAACATCAAAAGTTCACATCAAAAAACTCATCATCACCCATTAAATTACTATGCACACGAATATGACTTTTCAAGTGTTCCTGCATGTTATCATTTGCTGAAGCATTATCTAAGATAATAGAAAATATCTTCTTATCTATTCCCCATTGCTTTAGGCAATCAAACAAAGTTGCTTCTAATGCAATACCAGTGTGTGGGGGTTTCAGTCTACAAAAGTTCAAAACACGACTTGCTAACTTTCTAGATTTTTTTTCTAATGTTAGTTTTTGTCAATGTTGCTTTATAAAGTGTAAGAGATTGATAGTAACAACTTTACATAAAAATACACCTGATATGTAAGGAAAAAACATGATATGGATTGGAATTGAATGAAATGAAACTCATATTATGAATGAAAACTCGTGATATGTTTTTTTGTGTCTTACAACTAAACTCATGTTCCAGGTTCTCTTTAGAAGAAAAAACATCTCAATGAAACCGGTTTATCATGATGTAAACCAAAAATAGATTATCGAACAACAAAATAGAGAAGGAAATAATAAATTGATTGTTTACTTACTTGTTTTGTATCTCTTTCTTTCTCTTCATTTATCACAACATTTCCCCTCCTTAACCACTATCTTCAACCTCCATGTATACAAAATAAAATAATTGGTTTTGGGAAAGATTTAACATGTTTATCTCAAAAATAAAAGTCAATTTAATATATTAGAAGCAATAAAAATAATTATTTGAGTGTTCAAGTATATGTTTATTTTTATTTCTCAATTAATATCAAATGACTTATTAACCGACAAATTAATTGGTCGTTGAAGTGCGTACTGTCCTTCCTAGGTAAGACCAGACCTGGTTGATTAGTCTGCCTTTTGTGATCCGGGAATGGAAATTGATTAAGAAGTACATTCATATCATGCATGTGAGTCTTCTTCTCATATGGATTTTATTAACCAACAAACTAATTGGTCAATTAAGTAACTATACAATGAAATATTGGAACTATACAAACTTTATTTGAGATCGCTTGATGAAATGCTTTCTAAGTTTGTCAACCTTGATAAATACTAATTGTTATATTATGTTCAATTCATAAAGTGTTTGGAAGCTCACAAACAATTTAATGATGTTGAAAACATGAGTTACCTATACAAGAGATGGGAGAAAACATGTGATCTACGCATATTTATATTAAGAGGTTTTTAAAATTAATGTAAGTTTACTCATGATATTGTTAAAAATTATCACGATGTATGATCATCATTATAAAAGATTGTTTAATTTAACGGAGAAAACAAAAATACGACACATGTGTAATTTTTTGTTTTGTTTTTTCAATATAATTTCAAAGATTACTTTATGTCGTACTACTTTGACTAACTATATATATTCTTCAGCAATAAAAATACAATTTTATGAAACAACATGGTTTTAACTTTTACATGTGCAATATTTTATGAGTAACTAACCTTTATTATAAAATTTTAAATGTATTTAAATGTTAGATATTTAATATATTACGAGTAACCGACTACTATTATAAAATTTTAAATGTATTTAAATGTAGGTTGTATGTGAGGGTATGTATTATAATTTTGTATCTAATCGAGAACTAGTTATCTTTTAACACTACAAAACTACAAAGTGTATTATTCTTGTTAAAATAATATGATTCCAAGTTCTCCACAAATTCCATTTTTACTACTTCAACTATTTATACTAAACTAATACTTATTATTAATTTCTAAAATACTAACAGTGGTATGTGACACAAACAACAAGAAACGAAGAAAAACTTACGGACAACAGTTTGTTGTGAACAACATTAGAATAAACAAGTTCTTTGATAAGATGCTTGTAATTTTGAACCATAGACATGACGAAGTCATGAATTGTAACATGTCTTTCTTGTACCCCATGAGAGGTAAGTGTGTCTGAATCATCTTCATATTCATAACCCTAAAAACACAATCATACATGTGACAGCCCGATTTCCGTTAGATTTATTTTAATTAATTTTCATATGTGTTTGTGTGTGCTTGTTTGTGATTAATTGTCTCAGTGTGTATTTTATCCGGGATTGGTAGAGTTTGACTTACGGAGGGTATTTTAGTCATTTTAGAGTCAAGCGTATTTTAGTCATTTTGGTGAGTAAGGGTAAAATAGTTTTTTGGTTGTGAGAATTATTTTTAGTGTTTTAAGTGGGAATCATATTTTTACTAAGTTACTAGGGTGTTGTGGTAATTTATTAAGAGTATGTAACTATTCGTTATTTTTAACCGTAAGTAAATAGAAACTTTGTGAATTCGTTAATGAGAGTTTTGAGCCCATTAAGACGTTTGAGGATTGAGCCCATTTGTGTAGAGCCTATATAAACTCTAGTCTTAAGAGAAATTAGAGTTTTACACTCATTATTCACAAAACTTTTGTAAGAGGCAAAGAGAGAAAGAGCAAGAACAAGGGTTAGAGAGAAGAGTCTAGAAAGCAAGAATAGTGATTCAAGGACCAAAAGTGAAGTTAAGGCTAGGTTTATGCTCAATTGGGATAGTGTACATTCATAATTTAAGTTAGAATATATATTTCTACTTAATTTCATAAGTGCTTATTTTGTGAATTGAGATTTTTGTGGATTTAAAAGATGAATTTCGTGTACCCACTTTCATACTAAGTTTATGTATGTGAAATTCATGCTAAACATGTTGTTTTGTTGAATTTCCATGTTTGAATTGTGGTTATATGAAACTTTGTTGATTTTTGCTCAAATTGGTGTAAAATGATATTGTGGTTGTAATTGTTAATAAATTCATGGTTAAATGATGTTGTTTTTGTTGTAGATGTTGTTGTTGTTGATTTATGCCATGGGTATTCATAATTATGGAGTTGTGGTGTGAATTGAGTTGTTTTGAGAGTTTTGTGAAAAAAGGGTGCATTGATGATTTGTGTTGGAATAGTGTTTTGATTTCAAGTTTGATATAGTTTTGATTGTCTTTTTAAGTACATAAACATACAGACAAACTTTGGGTGTTTGAGAATAAAAAATGGGGTTTTTGTGTGAAAAGGGGTGGTTTTCCCGAGAGGAAAACCAGAATTTTGAGTTGCTGTCTGGTGCAACTCGTGAGGCGAGCTCATGGTGAGCCGGTGGTGAGTTGCCTAGACCAGCACTCATTTATTTTGTCGTTTTGGGTATTTGGGCTCGATCTGGACTATTCCAAACTTATTCCTTTGATGTAATTAAATGTAATTAAGCTTTCTAAACCTTCGCAAACATCAATTGAATTGATTTGAACATGGTTTGGTGAATCGTACCTCGTACTTTTAAAAAATGTCAAGAACGTGAGATTTTTCGAAAACTCGATTTCTCAAGAAAAAAGTGTAGGACTAAGGTTGTCTAGTGTTGTTATGAATTGTAAAAATGTTTTGGATGAGATTCATGAACTTTTGATTGGTTTTATCTTGAAAACTTGAATTCTTTGGAAAATGGTAAAATGATACGAATTTTGCAAAACTTTGAAATTAAAGTGAATTGACCTATGAGATGTTGATGTATACACTATTGCACTCATATGTGATTTGTGTATATACTTGATTGAGGCTGCTCAACGTGTTTGTTTTGTTTTCACGGATAACTTGAAAATGAAAGGAATGTAACAACTTGACGTTATTTTGTGATTTCTTACAATTGACCTAGGATACTCATATGCCTAAGCTACTATGAACATATGTGAGTAGTGCATGTGTTTTGTTGAGGCAATTGCGTATGCTTGCTTAGTTTTGGTTAAATTCTTTATATGTCAAATCTCTTTGAAAACGTTGTCTTTTGATGATATTTTGATAGCGTTGATGTTGTCGATGATATTAAGCTGAATAAGCTACATGTTGATTGTTGATGGTCAATTCATACATGCTTAATGTTGACATTTGGATGTGGTGACTGCATTGTATTGAATTATTATATGCAAATGAAGGTGATTTGAGATATTATATCCAATGATGGTAAAATTGTTGTTGAACATGTGCATAGTGTGTCATATGTTCATGTATCATAAGTCGTGGATATTTATATCATGTTGAGGTGATCGAATAGTTTGTATTGAAAATGAAGGTGATATGATGTTTTGTTGCATCATGAGGTGGCAACCTTTGTTGGTGATGGTACCACATGCATGTAGGAGTTGAGTCTATGTGCATAACATGAGTTATAGTGAGTCCTAATTACTTATGTGTTTGGTGATTGATGAATTGTGTACTTGTGATTTGGTGAATCCAATTGTGTTGATGAATAATGATGAAGTTGAATTTTCTTTTCTTAATCATTTGAAGTTTAATCTTGATGATAACCTTTTTAATTGTTTATACTTAATTATGATGTTGTAAAGCTAACCCCCAGTGGTCGTTTGGTTGACCGTCTACCTATTTGTATAAATGGGTAGACAGCGTGCGGGAATAATTTATTATTTAATTGGTGAGTGCTTGAGGATAACGGGAGCTACTTCCGTTATCTGTTTTTGGAGTCTTAGTATAAGGCTCTGACAAGGATGTTAGTTTTTTATTTTATTGATTATGTTATTGAGGTGTTACTCATATGTTGAGATTGAAGATTTATTGGTGATGTATATGACATGACTAATTGGAGTTGTATGCTATTTATCCGATGCGATGTTTTATGAAATTTTCAGTATGCATGTTTTGAGAACTATTGAAGACGTGATGCCTATTTTTTGAATATTTGTATTATTCGCGTGTTTTATTGCTTTAATAGAAGTAGGGCGTTACAATACACACACACACATATATATATATATATATATATATATATATATATATATATATATATATATATATATATTAATTTTGTTTCTAATCGAGAACTTACGATTCTTTCTATTTCAATTTTGTTTTTTAGGCGGTGATTTATTTATCTTTTAATTGAATGTAATTGTATTACACTTAGCAAAATTATAATATGTCATTAAACTTACCAATAGAATATTATTAACAATGATAATTTTGTTAGTTCTCTTTGAGTCTTAAGATCTATCCTGATTTTGTTGAACATTCTAAATTCTATCTATCTAAACTTTTACTTACAAAAATATATTCACATCATTTTCTATGTAACACAATATCATTATTGGGTTAGTTTCGATAGAAAACTAACTATGTCTATATTTGTAGCTTAAATAGAATTTTAGTAAGAACATACTAGTAAATAAAATATATAAACATCCCCCTAAAAAAAAATATAAATAATACAGCTTCATTAGTTTCCCCTAAAAAAAATACAATTTCACTACACGTTCATATGATATGACTACTTATGTAATCAATTGTTCATAACACATGAAATTGAAGATGAGAATAAGAACTACAACTTAATACTTTTTGGAAAAAATAATAATCTAAAAATAGATAATTGTAGCTAATTACATCCGTTATTTAACCAAAGATGTGATATTGTACAATTTTAACCTCTTGCGATTGATAATTACAACCTAACAAAAAAAAATACTGATATTTTTTCAAACCCAATGCATATAAAAGCAAAGTAAGAAAAAATTGAATAAAAAAATTATGCTGCAAATTGATATAGTTAAGTTATTGACATAACATCTTTATGTTTCACATTTTTTACATTGAACTTTGCTTTTTCAAAGTCTTCCATCATCAACCAAGTGATTAGGTTGAAATGGCTAATGAGTCTTCTAAGACAAATTGTTTGGGAAAATTTGAGTTTGATTTTTGGTATAAACAATCTTTATTCAAACTTTTACTTATCTTTCGACCGAACTCTATATCACCTAGACTTCTTTCCTTAAGAATCGGAGGGTTAACACACAAAAAAATGTCTCTTATCTTCATGTAGTATCTATGAAATAAATCTTCAACAATAAATAATTTGTCCGAAAAGTGTGTAACTATTACCAAATTCCCTTTATGTATAAATGCAATAAATATTGTTTTTTCATATTTAAGGATAATTGGTAGTATTAATAAGAAGTATAACTATAAAAAAAAAGTAATAAATACTTCTAGAAATTTGTACATGATATTGTATTTAGGAACAAACAATTTTTCTTAAATCATTTTGTAATTAGAGACGGATGAAATATTAAGAAAGAGAAATAGTTGATCTTTTAACTATTCATGTTTAATCAAATTTTTTTTTGTGAAAGTTAATTAATACAATTTGACAATTGAATGTGATCTTATAAAAAAGGATAACACAATTTTCTTAGAAGTCATATTTAAGGACAGAGATCCAATGTTCAATTTTTAGATAAAGGCAGAACACAAAAATGATTATTGTTTTTATTGATTAAATGTAGTCTTTTACATCATATGATTCTTATTATAAGAAGAAAATACAAAAAAAACATCACTACCAATAAAGTTGTCAAATATAATATGTTAAAATATAGTGTGACATTAAACGTATTTAAAACTTTATTTTGGTCAATTGTTCATTAGGTTTGAAATCATTACAGATAAAGTATTACACTAATAAATGTACTAAAGTAAGATTCTGATACCTTTGAAAGTTAACTAAACGATAGATAAACCTTTTGTCAACAAAGGTTTGACCATTTATTCTAATTGGTTTTAAACTCAATTTAAAACTTTATTTTAATCAAGTTATTTGTTCATTAAATCTGAAATCATTATAAATAGAGCATTACACTAATAAATGTACTAAAGTAAGATTTTAGTAAATATCACAGTTAACAAAATGATGGACAAACCTCTTGTCAATAAAGGTTTGACATTTTATTCTAATTGGATTTAAACTCGATTTAAAACTTTATTTTAGTCAAGTTACTTGTTTATTACGTCTGAAATAATTACAAATATAGTATTACACTTTTGAATGTACTGAAGTAAGATTTTGGTAACTATCAAACTCAAGTATGCAAAAAAATCTTAAATAAGGGTAAAAATTTCTTTCAAACAATAAATATAGCTTAGAAGTTGTAATTTTAGTCAAATTACTTGTTTTTTAGGTCTGAAATCATTATAATAGAGTATTACACCAATGAATGTATTGAAGTAAGATTTTGGTAACTATCAAAGTTAAGCATGTAAAAAAAATCTTACGGGTAAAAATGTCTTTCAAAGAATAAATAAACCTTAGAAGTTGTAATTTTTATTTTTTTATAAATTAAACAAAAAAATTCTTCAAAAATTATGTTATATTAAGAACTATAAGGTAACCTTTCTCCTTGCTTAAATATAAGACCGGATATAATATTTCTAAAATAGTTAAAAAATATTTATTTAAAGACACAATTATCCACCTCGTCCCAAGTTATAAATGACTTTAGAGGAAAAGTTTGTCCTAAAAATTTAAACTTTTTACAAATACATTGAAATATCAAATATTATTTTTTGTATGTAACCAAAAAAATTCTTTTTTGTATTACACCATTAACTATTCATTTTTCAATTAAGTTGGTTTTTGCAGTCACATCTATAAAAATATAAAGGAAGGATCTGCAAAGTTTCGTAGCATTCTGACTAAGTCTCAATTTATTCCGATTTTTCAATCAAAAGGTACAAAATTACAATTTTTCTAAGAATTAGCAAATTATCACATGTCAAATTTCATTCTCTATTTTTTTAGATTGTTTATAACATTACAAAAATCTCTACCGTTAAGTTTTGAAGTTTTTAAACGAGATACGAATTAATTATTCGTTTCCCATAATTATAAATTTATTAATCCGTCTCTCGTTTAAAAATAAAAAATCTAGTGATGAAAATTCTTATGACGTCATAACCATTCTACACTACCAAAAAAATAAAACATTCTAAAAAAACCGATATTCGAAAAGGATAAAAATAAAAAAGTATTTTAACTTACCCTTCGGGGAAGGACACGACGAAGACGCGAATAAGGAAAAAGCGTAAAAGAAAAGACGACAAAAATCAGAATAATGTGAAAAATAAAAAAGATAGAAGACTCAAGTTGAAAAAAAAAAAATAGAAAAAAAATTAAAAACAACATTCGTATCTTTTCCTTCATTCATCAATCAAATTTCTCTCCCTTCCTTTTGCGTATGGATTTTTCTCCTTTTCGCTCTCCGCCACCTCAAAACACCACCGTCGCAACAAACCACAACCACCACCGTCGTCCTCCGTTTCATCACAAACCCTAATTCCTCCTTCAATTCCCAATTTCCGTAACGATGTTTCCGTGGAACATTGCAAAATCGGCCGAAGCCGTGTTCTCTCGTTGGGCTTTGAAGAGGGTTTGTAAATTCTTTTTGAAGAAGAAATTGGGGCAGTTTATTCTTGGTGAGATTGATCTTGATCAGCTCGATGTTCAATTTTCTCAAGGGACTATTCAGCTCACCGATCTCGCTCTTAATCTTGATTTCATCAACGCTAAGGTATCATAATCGTTAATTTTGTTATTTGGTTTATGAAATTATTAAGGTGAAGTTTGAATAATTTGTATTATTATAACAGTTTTAATTCATCAATTGCATATGGCGACGTAAGAAATTTGATGTCAATTACGGTGTCATTTGGTTTGTGTCTATTTTTGAAATGCATGTAAGTTGTAGGAGATAAATAGTAAGATAAACGTTCATGTTTGATTCTGCATTGACAAAAATTGATCGAGTGAATTGATTTTGGCTAAAATGAGTTGAATGTAAAATGATTTGTGTTTGGATATATTTATGTAAAAGTAAGTTGAACAATAAATTTGAGTGTTAAAATCAATTTTAGAATCAAAAGCTTCAATTTCTAGCTTCAAGCAGAATCAATTCTGGAGGCAAAATCAATTAGCAACCGAATTGGACCCTCTAGAAGTGAAACCAAACATACAATAGTATGGTGTCAATACATCGTCGATATTTTGATGTTCAAATAACACATTAAGTAGTGTAGTAATATTTTCCAATATATCTTATTACTTTTTTTTTTGCTGTTGTTTTAACAGCTTGGTAAAACAGCATCTATAACGGTGAAAGAGGGATCTATTGGATACTTGTTGGTTAAAATGCCCTGGAGTGGTAAAGGTTGTGAGGTTGAAGTTAATGAGCTTGAACTTGTAGTTTCTCCGTGTATAGGTAGAACCGCAACTTCTGAAGATGAAGTTTGTTGTTCTGATGTTGGTAATGATAATTGTGAAATCAAATATAGCTCGAATAGGACGAAGAATGAAATAGGAGATGATGCTATGAAGTCAATTTCGATGGATGTTCATGAAGGTGTGAAAACTATTGCGAAGATGATAAAGTGGTTGCTTTCAAGCTTCCATGTGAAAGTAACAAATGTGATTGTTGCGTTTGATCCGACTTTGGACAGTGATGAAGGAAAGGAAATGGATTGTCACCGTACTCTAGTTCTTCGTGTTTCTGAAATAGAATGCGGGACAAGTTTGTCCGAAGACACTGAGTCTAATGTTGATGTCCTTGGCATAAGCCAGTTGACAAACTTTGTGAAGTTTGATGGGGCAGTACTTGAAATTCTGAAAATAGGTAATGAAAATAAGCATAAGTTGGAAGGAGGATGTGGTGAAGCTGGTTTGGGATCAAATAAATCCATGTGTCCGGTCATGACTGGGAAGCAAGGTGGATTTGGTGGAAATATAAAATTAACTATTCCTTGGAAGAATGGTTCCTTGGACATTTGCAAGGTGGATGCAGATGTTTGTGTTGATCCCGTAGTGTTAAGATTTCAACCTAGCACAATTGAATGGCTATTGAAGTCTTGGGGAACTCTTAAAAATTTGAATAAGGATGGCAAAGGTTGCAAGGATCACAACTTAAGAGAACCTTCCCATTTAAATTCTGCTCTGTCATGTCCTTCATCAACTTCAATTTCTATTACCAATGTCACCGGCGATATGATAACTGGCCATCGTAGTTTGCCCGCCGATTGCGCCTCCTTGACCCAACCAGAAGATCCAGAATCCCTCGAAGCTGTGCTTCCTGCTGCTAATCTTATTTCCGACTGGGTGCCATTTTCTACTCATTTGAATCATAAAGATGGTATTCAAGAACCTGATTTTGGGGCGAGGTAGGTCCTTGTTTGACATGTTTTAATTTTAAATGTCTTTGTTGTTAGAGAAGAATGTGATAGAAATAAATTGCAACCATCAGTCCTTCTAGAGAATTTGGCGAACATGAAAATCTTATTAAGTTTGACCGCTTCATTTCTCCTGACAATTCACAATTAAAATATCCTCCTATATGCTATCTTGCGTGGATATGGGTATGGTACCGGGTACAAGATATGAGATTTTTCAAAAAATTAAGATATAGGTTCAATATAATTTGATATAAACATGATTAAATTGTTTAGAAGATAGAAATCATAAACAAATTATTTGTTACATCACAAATCAAAATATAATTAGGAAAGAAATATAGGAAAACATGAAAATTAGGATAGGAAGTAAATCTATTGCATAACAGAAAATAGAGAAAGGTTACAAAAAATCTTGAAAAGAGTATACAATAATTAATGATGCTGGGACCCATTTATTGAAAGCATTCACCATCTTTTTTTTGTGTCTATCTCTCTCGAAATTGTATACTCCATTTACTTTAACAAATGGAGAGGATCCTTACTCTATTTGCATATTAGAAATTAGGGAAAGAATGCACAATGTTATAGGGAAACTAAAAAAAGGTAGACGGAAAAACCTAAATTTATAATTTTTGCACATTGTTATAGGGAAACTAAAAAAGTAGACGGAAAAACCTAAATTTATAATTTTTTGTACCAAATAAGAAACATTTATTTATCAGAGGTATGGACTTGTATGTACTCAAGAAAGCACCAATGTGCACCCAAATGGACTGCCCAATTTGTGTTTCAATATATTTTTTGGCAAATATTCGGCTTTTACCTGCAAGTACCCCTCTAATGAGTAACCGGTATGGGTACGGTACCGGATACGACTTAAACTTTGGAGTACCCATATTTCGGGGAGAGGGAAAAAAACTCTTCAATTGATATCTATTTTTTTTGTTTAAAACTTATATCTAGCAATCAAATGTCTCTAGATTCTCTACAAGTTGAATCTGTTACAGATGAATCTAAAAACTTTATCATGGTAGTGTAGTTCAAATTCATTTATATCAACAATTAAACCTTCTTTGTTACTACTTTCAGCTAATTTCTCTAATTTGTTTGTGTATGCTATGCAATTTTACTTACTGTTCACAATGTCCCCACAATATCACTTCCTCAGGATTGCTATTGCTATTGTCTATGTGAAAGCTAAATCAAGTCTGTAGTTTTAGTGTTTTTTTAGGTAGTTAGATGAAATGGCAACAACCATTCGAAACTCACACACAGAAGTGGAGGAGCCGGGGTTCGTACCCCGATTATGGCGTCCGGCCTAACAATTTCGGCATTTTTGCCAGTTGAGCTAGGACTTGTGGACAAAGTTTTAGTATTTTATTGGTCTTGACAATATTTATTTAGTCATTAGTCATTTGTCACATGTTCAAATGCTGGTAATAATGCTGGTATTATGGGAATTCATGCAGTGTGGATCAGTTTTTTGAATGTTTTGATGGAATGAGGAATTCTCAATCTGCTTTAGGGAGTAGCGGAATGTGGAATTGGACATGTTCGGTTTTCAGTGCTATTACCGCTGCATCCAGCCTTGCTTCTGGGTCTTTGCATATTCCCTCTGGTACTTGACTTCTTATGATATTATTTACAGTTGTTGTCATGTAAACTTGTATTGTCAATTTATTTGCCCTGTGGTGCGATTTTTCATCATTTTCAATCTAACTAAGGACTTTCTGTATACCGTTCATTTTTGCATATTACCTTTCACGTCTCAATATAGGCAAATATATGGGAGGTACCTGTTTCCAATGATTTTGCTGAACAACTAGGCATGCCGAATATATAATTTCTCCTTTTGATAGTTTGTTCATACTAACGAGTTGTTTTACGATATTGCTCAACAGAACAGAAACACATGGAAACCAATCTCAGGGCTACTTTTTCTGGAGTATCTGTTGTTTTGTCCTTCTGTGATGATGAGCAGAGCCATTTTTATGAACATAAAATTGGTAGCACAGCTGGATCACAGATTGATTATCTTGGTGCAGAGTGCAATGAAATTGTTGTTGCCTTGAAGGTATATTTTGCTTTTATAATTTCTCCCTGAACCCTGTTGCATCTCATTTGTCCTTACGCATGGTTTCATGTTTGCTTTATGAGGCCTACCTATCTGTACTCTCTGCTATTTGATTTTGAATAAACTCTACTCTAATGCATTGCAGTGTCAACAGGTATGTCCACAAATGATAACTTTTGATGGCACGGTGAAGCATGTAGAGGTTGCTAATTTTTTGAACATTGGGAGTGATGCTGACAATCAAAGTGCTTTGGTTGGACACTTACAGACCAAGGTCCTTGATGCTCTCCCGCTGTCTACCTCTTACAATCTATATTCAGATTCATTAATTGGGCCTGTTGCAACAGACTTTCCATTTGGAAATAAGGATTGCTTATTGAAAGTTACATTGTTTAAAACTTCTGGTGTCACCAAGTGCAAATTTACAGTGCAATCTAGTTCTTCAGATGGTTGTGTGACTAGGCTGACATCATTCTCGCTCTACATGCCCCCTTTTATTTTCTGGGTAATATTTTCTGTGATTAATGTGCTCACTAACCTGCTAAAGGAAATTGAAAAATCACTTGAAGTGCATAATAAAGCAGAAGAGATTTTCTCTGAAGCCTCGGATGAAAAGTGTGGATTATCTCAGAATGATGCCAAGGGAAGTTTCAGTCCCTGTGTGACATCCTTGTCCTCAACAGAATGTTTGCATGGTGATATATCAATTTCTAGTGCAAGAGTAATTCTGTGTTTTCCTTTTGAAAGGGCTGGAGATCACACAGATTCATTTTCCTGGGAAAAGTTTATTGCTCTTGATTTTACTCCGTTGTCACCTTTGAACAAGGGTTGCACCCCAGATGGTAGCCAAACTTCAAGTGCAAGTTCAAAGAAAAGATTTCCTTTTGATGCAGCACAATCTCTTCAGTTGAATTTCTGTGATCTAGATATATACTTGATCACATCAACAAGCAACGGCAGTGATACAATAAGCTCCAATGATGTCAAGAAAGAGAAATTTTCTGGCAGCTGCTTTCTTTCCATTTCCCGTAGAAGGGGCTGTTTCTCTGTTTTTCGTGCGGTTTGGCAGGAGGGTCAAGTGACTGGTCCTTGGATTGCTAAGAAAGCTAGATTATTTGTTAACTCAGAGCAGTCAATGGGAAAAGATGATTTTGCTGGAGGAGGGTATGAATATTCGTCTGCATCAACGGTGAAAGATTTGGAAGATTGGAAATCTCAAACTCATCAAGAGATGATTCTAAGCTCGTCATTTCTCATGCATGTCCATCTATCTCAAGTTGTGATTAATGTGAATGATTCTCAATATCAAGCCATATACCAGCTTTTACTTCAGATGCTAAATGAAATGACATGCGGGACTTCTCAGGAAGCCAATGTGGACAAAAAAACTTCAGTCTCACAATCCTCAGTTTTTCTGGAATGTGATTCTGTAGAAATTCTTATTAGTAGGGATACATCTGAGAGTATTGAAAGCTCAATCAAGAGTGAGCTTCCTGGACAATGGCATCAATTCAAGCTGAGGGTTCAAAGGTTTGAGTTGCTGTCTGTCACTAATACAGGTGGTGTTAAGGCTGCGAGTTTCTTCCGACTAACCCATGACGAAGGCAAGTTGTATGGGTTCGTTACTGGAGTTCCTGATCATGAGTTTCTTCTGGTTACTTGCAACAACTCCTCCGTGAAGCGAGGTAATGGGGGAGGTTCTAATGCGTTATCTTCTAGATGTGCTGGTTCTGATATTGTATTTCTATCTGACCCAGAGATTTCTCATAAAATTACTTCTATTGCCGTCAGCTGTGGCACAGTTATTGTTGTTGGTGGTCGTTTGGATTGGTTTGTTGTAATATCATCCTTTTTCAGTTTGCCTGTTTCTAATACTAAAGATGCAGATGATACTAGTATTCCAAAGGGGGAACAGGATATCTCTTATACGACTTGTTTTGTTCTCAGCTTGATTGATATTGCTTTGAGTTATGAGCCATATATGAAAAATCTTGTTCAGACTGAGGTCCATGATTCCGAGTCTGGCTCTTCTTATTTCAAAGAAGATATGGGGGAACAAAGTGTTTCTTGTCTGTTGGCTGCATCCAACTTGTCTCTTTCAAGTTCATCTATGTCAGATTCAGGTGAAAGTGTTTTCCAAATTAGAGTGCAAGACCTGGGGCTTTTGCTTCATATAATATCAAGGCTTGATTCGCTTCCTGGCACTTATAGTGTAGAACATCTTCAAAAGTTCGGTTATGTTAAAGTTGCTCAGGAGGCTTTTCTGGAGGCAATTTTGAAAACCAACTGTGCTAGTGGTCTTCTTTGGGAACTAGAATTATCTAAATCTCACCTTTATGTGGAAACTTGCTATGATACCACTGCTGCTCTGATTCAATTGGCTGCTCAACTTCAGCTATTATTTGCCCCTGACGTCGAGGAGTCCATTGTGCATTTGCAGAATAGGTGGGATAATGTTCAACAAGCACAGCAAAACGATGAATTTAATAATGAAAGTAAGCATCTCAGACGTGACACAATGGCTTCAACTTCTGAGCAGTGCTCCCCAAAGACATATTCAAAGGATGGATCCAGTATAGCTGGCTTGATGGATGAAATATGTGAAGATGCATTTCAAATAAATGACAATAATGCATGGCAATCATGTTCTTTTGAATCAGGATTTTACATGCCACCGGATGGAAGCTTAATTGAGGCTGGTAAGATGAATTTGGATGAGCCCGAAGCTCTCTCTCCTGAATTAATGTGGACCGAGTCAGTGCCTGTAATAGGACCAGAAGGTAGTCATGCTTCATTTCTGCAAGACGGAGGCTTTCCGGAGATTATAGAAAGTTATTGTTTGTCTGACTTACGCCCTCTCTCAGAGCTATCTATAGATATACATTCTGACGAACTTTCTAGAATTGGGTTGAGGAATGTGTCACATAGAGAGATTGAAAGAGGAAGTGGTGGATGGTATGGAGGCAACTCTTCAAAAGTATTAGAAAACCATATTTCAGAAGAAAATGGAAAAACTGGACAGATGAAGGCCGCACATCATGACATGCTTCATTCTAATGATTGCCCATCTCGCAGCGAGACTTGTGGACGTTTAATTTTAAAGAAAATTGATATAAGATGGAAAATGTATGGTGGTTTGGACTTAGTTGATTCAGGGAAAAATGGACAACATTCTGGGAGGAACACATCTGTTTGCTTGGAACTTGCATTGTCTGGGATGAAATTTCAGTATGATGCATTTCCAGTTGGTGGACTACATGTATCCAAGATGTCTCTGTCTGTTCAAGATTTTTACCTGTATGACAGAAGCCAAAATGCACCTTGGATACTGGTACTATTTTTTATTTAGTCGAATTAAATTATATTTTAGCTCACTCGAATATCTCCTAACTTGCAAGTTCTTTGTTTTCATAATTTTATTTTTGAATTGGAAGGTGCTAGGATATTATCACTCAAAGGATCATCCTAGGGAATCTTATTCAAAAGCATTTAAGTTGGACTTGGAAGCAGTTAGACCAGATCCTCTAACTCCCCTTGAGGAGTACAGGTAAGATTGTTACATTACAAATTTAAACTGTTTTTATAGGTAGTTGAGGAATCTATCTTTTTGATAAAGCGTTGTCTTCAGCAGTAACTGAAAATAAGCAGAGTGCTTTGGGAATTGGGACTCCCTTCAACTTCCTTAATGTATTTGTAGACTTGTAGCTAGGTCTTATATTAGCTAAAAGATAACATTATTGTTTGAGTTTAGTAACCTGGTTCCCTATAGCTTTACATTGTGACTGCTGACTACATTGTTTATCATTTTGTGGCTAATATTTTTTCTGAGTTGGGATCTATTTGTGTTACTATATATTAGATATTCTGGCTTCTCACCGCAACTTTAGCCAACTTGATGGAATTTCCCATAAATTTTTAAATAATATATTGGAACAACTAAGCAGGAGGAAGTTCCTTATACATAATTTATGTGTTTTTTCCCCCCTCCTTTACAGGTTAAATGTTGCTTTTCTACCTATGCTATTACATCTACATCAGTGCCAGCTTGATTTTCTTGTTGATTTCTTTGGGAGAAAAAACTCATCAAATGACCAGTTTCCTAATAACTGTCATGAATTGGAGGGTTCAAAATCATCTCCTGAGAGAAGTAAAGATCATGCATGCCATTCAATTGTACAAGAGGCATTGCTTCCTTACTTCCAGGCAAGTTGTGTTATATAACATGATTTAATATACAAATTCTTGTTGAGCTAGATTCTTGAATGCAGTATTCTGTGGCGTTCTATAAAGTTTGTTCTTTGTAAGGGGAGGATTTGGCTGCTCTACTGTGATGGGGTGCACTTTACAATCATTTAGTTCAACATGTTGCTCCCATTTCTATTGTCTTGGTGTTTTGTCAAGAATCGTTTTTAAGAAACACATGCAGTCGAATCTACATTTTATCTTAGACTTCATTTTAGGTCATGTCTCTTTGATGAACTTTTCTACTAGCTGATCATATTAATATTTGTGTATATTAATTTTGGTTTCAGAAGTTGGATATACGGTCAATTATTGTTCGGGTGGATTACAGTCCTAATCATGTAGATCTAGCAGCATTAAGGCGTGGGAAATATGTAGAACTTGTAAATCTTATCCCTTGGAAGGTATAGTTTACCCTTCAATTGTTGATTTAAGAAATTATATCGTTTTACTTTCTTGCTACCTATATTATCACTTATTGCCTCAGTGTTGTAATGGTGGAGCATCATTTTTTGGTTTATTAGCTAAGTTGTCCATCATATTGCTTAGTGGAGTGAGTCCAATTGACAGATATGTTTTGTGCTGATAAAGTTACAACGAAAATGTATAGAACAACTAGGTTTCCTTTTATTTGCCAGTATCATATCTTGTTTAAATAAGCCATTCTTTTTTAAACTATGATGGATTTGTATATCTAATCAAATAATGGATTTTATATCCTGTCTCAGAAGTACTCCTGGTTTTGTACTCTGAAGATTACATAACAAGATTTGTTGACCTTTTATATTTCTGGTAATTACTGTAAAATAACGTATTGCTGTGATGTTTTGCTAAAAGTGAACCTTACATAAAGAATAAAAATATTTTCTTCCTAGGACGTGTTATTTGAACTGATATATGTTTGTAAATTGTCCCAGGGTATCGAGATTAACCTGAAACATGTTCATGCTTCTGGCATCTATGGTTGGGGCAGTGTTTGTGAAACAGCTTTAGGGGAGTGGTTGGAAGATATATCTCAGAATCAGGTATGCTGACTGGGATAATATTCCTTGTGAATGTGACGATTATTTTCCGCTCATGTAATTTATGATTTTCATTATGTAGATTCATAAAATACTGCGGGGGCTTCCTACTGTACGATCATTAATTGCAGTTGGGACTGGGGCTGCTAAGCTGATTTCGTCACCAGTAGAGAACTACAAGAAGGAGAGGAGAGTGATCAAAGGTTTGCAGAGAGGTAGGTTTTATTGGCAGAGATTTCTTCACTAGTTTGATTACCTGTATAATTTGGCTATATGTCTGAAGGAAAAAGTAAGCAGCAATAGCAATTGAAGTTATCAAAATACTTATTAGCTACCTAAGCATTGCACGAGTTATTTTTAATTAAATACTTTATTTTTTATAAATTAGATTTACTTTGAAATAAGCAAAATATATAAAAAATGTAAATGTTATAAATTAAGCCTTATCTTATTAACTTATTATAAAAGTTTATGCAAAGAAAATTAGATTTAGGTATTTAATTTTTATTTTCAATAATGAATTGATGATGATAACACAAAATTATGGATTAAATTTGATTTGGATGTATAGATATTAAGTGGTAATTTGGGTCAATTTGAATTTGAAGAATGACCTCTCAAAAAAAAAAAATGAAGAATGAAAAAAATGTAAGTAAGAGAAACTGTGCGGATGTTTCTTCAAAAGGCTGTGCTGTTACTCAGGAGCGTTTAGTGAGTGATTGCCTAGTGTTCATATAAAAGTGAACATTATGGCGTCGTTTGATCAATGTAGTAGACCTACCTAGTAGATAATGTTTAGTTGTTGTTTGTTTATGACTACAATATTCTTTTGCCATCAGCGAGTTAATATGTAATAGAAAAGTACTTCTAATATTGTTAGCCGAATGTAATAAATGATATAGCTGAATGGAGCCCACTGTCCTGGTTTTATTCAGCTTGAATAATGATTATGGATTAATTGATTATTTTGAGTTTTTATTTAACTACGGCTAAATTACTTATACATTGTTTGAAATTTACACTATCACTAATGATTGTGGACATCGTTAAATTACGTTGAGAACTTGCTGGTAGCTTGGGTAGTTGGTTTGTATAAAAAACAAGTTCTGATTACACTAAGAAATTTAAGGAAATGAGTTCCCCTACCTTTGTGGCTGGAAAGTCACGTGGCTTTAGTGTATTTTTATGTATTTAATGACAGAGAAAGATGAAAGAGAAATGATAGATAAGATGAGTGAGAATAATATAGGAGATAGATAGACACAAAGGTATGGTGCCTTTCCATCTTAAAGGTAGGCAATCTGGATCCAAAGTTTGAGATGAGGTTTATACTTTTTATTGAAATAAGTGAATACTTTACGCATTAACCATTCTTTGAGTACTGTCAACTATTTTCTTGGCTATTTGTTACTACTCATAAATATTTACTAGAATTTATTTCCTCTTTATATCCCTAAAATTGATTATATCATTTAGTTTGTTTCTAAAAGTGTGCTCTACCGCTGTATGTGATATTTGAGCCTCTAGTGGTTGGTAAGGAATCTTTTCACTCGTCAATTAGTATTCTGTCTAGTCACAGCAACTGCTACAAACTCAGTTTTGATGTTCCTTTTCATGGGACTTTTGAAGTTTCCTTAATTTAAATTGTATAAAAAGTATCATTTGTATATTATAAGGAAATTGTATGATTTGTGTTCTGGATCGCCAAATTTTGATATTAATTTCATACACCGGCTAGGCTTTTCATATTAATGTTAAAAACATCTTTGTAGGTACAATTGCATTTCTTAGAAGCATTTCACTTGAAGCTGTTGCGCTTGGAGTTCATCTAGCTGCTGGAGCCCACGACTTTCTTCTCCAAGCAGAATATAGTCTTTCAAGCATACCTTCTTCAGTTGCTCAGCCTGTAAAAGAGAAATCAAAGACAGGTGCTCGATCTAATCAACCTAAGGATGCCCAACAAGGAATTCAGCAGGTAAAATGTCAAAACATTCAGAACAATATGTTGCTTTATGTTGTCACATGTTATTCTTGTGTTGAAAGACCGAGTAATGAACACCACATGAGTAATTTGGAGCTGCTCTTAGCGAATTTCGATTTAATGTATGTGTATCAATATCACTAGACTTATTGAAACTGTTGAGAGTCACGCATTGGCATTGGATAGTGATATGACCTGAATAGTGTATGTAAACAATGGACATCTCACCTTATAAATCGATTTTAATGGGTTTTGTTAAGTCTAATTCAAATTCTAAGATGGTATGAAAATCTATCATTGATTTGGAGGGTGTTGAAAGTCCTGCATTGAAGAGTGACATGGCTTGAATAATAGTTATAAGTGGCAGGCATCCATCACCTCAAAAGTTGATTTTTACGAGGAACGCGGATACTTAGACGATAAGGAATTCAGCGTGTTTGCATCATGTTTTCTAATTTTTATTCCATGCTATATTAAGTTTGTTTTCCTTGATTTTACAGGCTTGTGAGAGTCTCAGTGATGGCCTGGGAAAATCTGCTGCGGTGTTAGTTCAGAATCCCTTGAAAAAGTTTCAGCGTGGTTCAGGTGCAGGACCTGCCTTGGCTGCTGCTGTTCGAGCAGTTCCTGCAGCTGCCATAGCTCCTGCTTCAGCCTGTGCAAGTGCTGTACACTATGCTCTTCTTGGATTTAGAAATAGGTCTGTTCAAAATTGATTTCAAATGATTTTTTCTCATTAGACAACTTCCTATTTAGTAACTCTTGAATGCTCTGAAACTTGAACTAACCAATAAATTTTCTTTTCCACCCCCTCTACAGCCTTGATCCTGAACGTAAAAAGGAGTCTATGGAGAAATATTGTCCAACACAACCCTGGGAAGAAGACTGATTAATGGTGCCGTAAGTGACATTTTACCTTTGACTTTGTACTAAATGTAATTACTATTCTAATGCTAAATAGTTCATTTATACTTCTCTATGCAGATTATGATGTGAGAATTGGGTAGTTTATACTTTTATTCCACTGACATAGGAGAACCGGAGGAACTTTTTTTAGTCTGCCGGGCAGTCTCCCTGTGCATCGTGTAAGTTGGGCCTCCTTTCCTAGCAGAACATAAGAAAAAAATGCACTTTATCAAGCGGATGAGAAGAAGAAAAATGGCTTTTTTTTTTTTGGATAGGCAAATGTGTAAAGTTTGTGCTATGTTAGTTTCCGGGATAGAACCCGAGACCTCCTCCTTAAAGCTCCTTCAACGTTCCTTAGCTCACCAATTGAGCTACCCTAGCGGGACACTTGAATGCTGCTTCCACGCTGATATTGGACCATACTATGCACTTTCCATTTCTAAATATGTGCTTTGGCTGCAGATGTACAGCGATTGAACCAGTCAGCTGATTCTTTTCCATCAGATTAATTGTATATATATTGTAAAAATGGGTGGTGCTTTTTGATCCTTTTCTTATTCATTTAACCGGTTGTCATTGTAGATATGATGACCCCCATTGGTTTAGTTAGATGTATGTACATAATATCATTCTTTGAAAGCTTTGATATTTGTGTATATTGCCTTCATTTTTTTTGTAAATATTGTGGTGTATTTTACTGGACAATAGCGTGCAATCATTAAATTTGTCATTATTTTTAAGTACCTAATGCAGGATTCCCTCAAAAAGTACCTAATGCAGGGTAAATTATTAGCAATGTTTTCTCGTCGATAATAAAAAGAAAAGATTATACTGCCTCACCTTATCTGATGCTTAAATTACACTATCTTTAATTCCAATTTTCAAAATGATTTATTCTCTAGAGATGAATGTATGTTTTATTTTAATGTCAATAAATTATAAGATTTTATATAATGTAATGCTCAATATGAAGTAACTAATGTCAGTGCTCAATTTTTCAAATCTAACAGTAAATTTGTTTAATACTGAGACAGAGTGATAGCCCCTACTCTTTTACTCTGTCATCCAAAAATCTACGAACCTTTTTGTCCCAAAGTATTGTCTATTTAAATGTTTCACCTGCCACATGATCTGCAGACCTGATTAAGAAAAACATCCATTTTTATGATGCAAAACATGACAGAATGGGAATTATGTAAGCCAGGAAGATTGTCAATTTTGAATTCATCCTCAGATTGTTTACATTTTACCAGCTGGGTAGGGCAAGCCAACTGATGTAATCTTTATATGCAAGAGATAGAATGATGGTTATTGTGTAGTCGATAAAGTAGTGATGGCGGGAAGATTTACATATAGTTAGGGACCTTTGATGGGTTGTGATAGATGAATGGATGGCTAGTTTGGAGGTCCATCCATCGTACATGCTAGGTTCGGGGTCAGTGAGTTGGTGTTTGAAGATGGTGGTTGGTTGAGTGGAGTGAGTGAAGACTCTAGAAAGGGTGGAAGAAGAGTATATAAAGGTATTTTAGAATGCTAACAAGTGCCCGCTACATTTGTTAAGAAGCCAAACACAAGTTTTACAAATGACACTTTTTAGGTTTTTGAAGAATTAACTATACAACTTTCAATTCAATACTAATGCATATTTGATTTCTTAACAAGGGATACTTGTTAGCACGACCGTTAAGATTTTAATCGAGAGTATAAGAACAATGCACCACTGAGAGAAGGAACTAATACAAACTTCCTATAAACTTGACGTACAAACATTGGACAGGAAGACAAATACGTTTTCAAGGCAAAATGTCAAGGGCATAGAATTGATTCAAGTCTATTCCGACTCAAGCCAATCTTAAAAAAAAAAATAGATAACTTTTCTTTTGGGAACAAAAAATTGAGGTGAGTTTGATCGTGAGGACTTACCAGATCAGTGAGAGCATGCATCAAAGCTCATGTAAACGTTTGTTTGCTAGGGTAGATATCATTCATTCAGTTTATAAACGTCAATTTTAAAATATAAATTCACGTTTTAGGTGGACAAACCCAGCATGCAACTGATATTAGTATCTCATACTAGAAACCTTTAAGAAGCCTGGCTTGCTATTCTGAGTAAATTTTTCAGACTTGATGTTCATATTACTTTCTTCTCATTCGTAAGCCCGTCATTTTTTTCTCTCTTCCGCTCCCCAGAAATTAAGTAAATCAGGAAGATAAATATGAAAGCAAAAAATATATAAGATAATTAACTTGCTTAGAAGTACAAAGTGAAGATACTTGACAACCTAGAGGAACAACTAACAAGCTATAGTCACTATATCTCTTAACAAAACCACAACTACTGACCCATTACACACTCATGGAAGATCATTGAGTCATTAACTACAAATTTTTGTACAAAGATAATAATGCTTGAGGCACTTTCTTTCTACTACATAGGTTAAATTTAACTTGCTCAAAAGGAAGTCAACAAAAATTCTAACACTTAATGCCTTTAGATATTAATAGAGAATACCACTACTCCTACACAAAGAATGCTGCTGTTCCTGTGGAGTTCACTTACCTCTGCAACTTACACCTCCTTCATAGAACAACTCCTGTGATAACTGATACGAAATGGATCTGTTAGCATATGCAAATATATAAAGAGAAATGCTACTTTAAGTACTAAGGTCCTGTTTGTATTGAATTATTTGAGTTCATATACTAACATGAGCCCTGAGAGACTGTTTGAGAGAGCTTATGACATGTCTATAAGCTTTCACCTTATTTCCATAAGCTCTCCAAGATAGTTTATATGAACAGGTTATAACCTTATATGAAAATAGTTTGACGTTATATCTTTTGTTATAAAAATAGTTTACACATAAGCATTTATATGATAAACGTTTATGACATACACAGTTATCCGAACATAACTTAAGTAACTAACTTAGCAAGCAATGAAAAAGAATTAGATGAGATGGATAGATGAACATCTTACCATATTGTCTTTGTTAACATTTGTTTCTCCTTGTCCAAAACTAGGCACTTTTTGGTTAGCAGCAGATTTCTGCATTTTTTGTTTCTCCTTATCTTTCTTAGATGCACCTGATCTCTTTAGGCCTAATCTCTCTTTCCACCTGCTTAAACTCTTTGGCCATTTTGGTGAATCATCGTCATTAAGTAGTTCATCTCTTATAGTCACCTTCTTGGAACCTTCACTACTGAGAGGTAACAACATGCCCTTAAAAAAGGCTTGATCTGCTGATATCATAGAATAGTTTTTGACAGAGAATTCAAAATCCAAAGAGACAGGAGCTTCTCTGTATATGTTTTCATGTTTGATTGCTTGTTGGCTAACAACAAAATCATTGGAGAAGGAAATTCTTGGATCCATGGTTAAAGTAGCTCATGCACTACACAGATTTTGATGCTTAATTTTGCTTGTTCACTTTGAAGGGTTAGTTTCCACATGCAGATGTTACCTTTATATAATAATGGTGAATTGGTGATAATGTATTATGTGTGCTTATATAATTAGTGGCCATAACATGTTACTTAGATTTGTCTTCTAATGCTTGGAATGTGAGTCTTCACATTTTCTATTAAGATTACCCGCTGCATTAGAATAGGCATTTTAAAATGTGGTTAATTGTGTTCACTTGATGATTAATAAGTTTAGACGCTTTGTTAATATGCAGGCTTAATTGCAGTTTTAGCCCCCTAACTTTCTCAAAGTTGCGGTTTTGGCTCCCTAAGAAAAAAATACAAAACAGCCCCCTAAGTTTTGCACTTGTGGCAGTTTTGGCCCCCAAGGCTGATATTGACTTGGTCTACGCTGACGTGGCACCTTAAGTGAGGTGCCACCTGTAAAAAAATTTTGCCTTGGGGGGCCAAAACTGCTACAGTTGCAAAACTTAGGGGGCTGTTTTGTAAGTTTTTTTCTTAGGGGGCCAAAATCGCAACTTTGAGAAAGTTAGGGGGCTAAAATTGCAATTAAGCCTAATATGTATTAGTCATATGCTAATCATATATTTGAACTACATTAACCATCTAATTTGTTGTTGAGTTTGATGTCAAATTTGTGTGTCCAAATATCATTTCTCTTGCAACTTAAAAGTGACTCGTGATATAATCCTTAAAATATTTTCTTAACTAAGTCGCATCACATGCTATATACTTGATACTAAACTCTACGATCCGCCAAAAATACTTGAAGTCTTAACTAATTTTGGAAATCCTGATTTGCAACCGGAGATTAATTTAAAGAGTTGTGTTGATTTCTCTCAACATATTTTCTTCCATTCCATATATACAATGGCCTAAGATCAAACTCATGATCATATAATGTAACATCAAATTGGTATTTGGTGTACAACTAGAATTTAATATATATGATTTTATAAGTTAAGAAATTATGTTTGCACTTATCTTATTTCAGACAGAACTGATACTTGACAAAGGGGTAAACGACATTAGTTGCAGATGACTTTGACTATTGTGACTGAATATTGATCATTCTGGCATTTGTGAGTAAAATGATGAAAGGAAAATAAGTGAACATATAGTGGATGGCCATTGTATCTGAAGTCACATGTAGGTTCAGTCATGTTATTTAATGTACAAGTAGCATGCATGTCTTTATGTTCTTCTGTTCTTTCACCAATTGGAAAAAGGTAGATGTAAGCAAAGAAGGAAACAAAATATGTATACAAATTAAAAATGCATGCTAGACTAATAATTCATATACCAAAGATTCTTTCAGTTGAACTATTGACTCTTCACATGTACTTTTATAAGTGTCCTTCACATGAAATGTTCTATTTCCATAATTAGTGTGGACTTGTTAATTACAATTGAGCTTAATTAGGACAATTGGTCGAATCTCACTTTATAGATTGATGTTAGCATAATAATTAAGTTATAGACCCTGTGACACTGTCCCCTTTTTGGTCTCCTATACAGTAAGCAAAACTTGTCTCTTGTAATCCAATAAATGATGCTTTCACTCCTAATATTCTAATATAATCTAATCTAATTTATATACACACTCAATGCTCGAGGCTCATTTTACTAGGTCAGATCCAAAAAACCCCTAATTTTTATTTTTTGAGTGGCATGGCATATTGGCATGCATGCATCTTGATCAAAACGTAACAAAGTACCTCTCTAGAACATGCATTACAGATAGTGTTAAATTTTGTGAAATATGGAAATTTTCCATTGTTTCAATGTTCTGGATGCTAGTCTTTATAGCAGTTTAGCGAGTGAAAATATAAAATTGATTCTATCCTATCTTAACAAAAAAAAAAACTTCAATCCAAGTCATAATCTTGTTTGATAACAGAAAAATGAGAATATCTACAGCTCCTATACACTGAGTTTTTTATACTCAGTCTATAGACTCATAATTGTGGATTAGTTTAACATAACTAAAGGTCAAACTTTTTCGCATAACGTGATATACTTTTTGAAAAACACATGCAAACAAGCCTTTTACAGCAGTGGTGGAATCTATAACATCAAACATGCATACCATGACAAAAACTGAAACCAATGCATGCGAGCTAAAGACTTTTGTGTAAATATTATAGCTAGCATGTGTGCAGTGCTGCAAGAAAAACACCATTAATTTGACAGCTTTAATAGAGAATTATTAACAAAATTTCTAGTTCAGGTTCAACTCATCACATGTAAATAACTTCAAATTTATTTTGTTACTTCAGTTTACTGTCACTGCAGTTTTTTATTTTTAACTTTTTCCCTTTACTTGGGAGGTTAATATTATTGTCGTGTGAACGGATATGTTTCAGTTGTTGAAAGCCTATAGGGCATGCAAGTGATTATGTCTTCATAATTAACTCAATTATTAGATGATGATGATGATATAATCTAGTCACATTTCCTCGAGACATACGACTCTCAATATTTAAAAGACAATTGCCACTTTATAGCCTCCACTAGGTTGGCGGGAAAATGCACAAAACCCTAGTTAAGTTGTTAAAAAAAAGTTGTTTATACGACTATTTTACCAACATATACATTAAAGAAGGTGAACACTTTGGTATCTAGAAATTTATTGGGTATGATTAACCAAATTAGTTCGTCGAGAAACGCCCACGTGGCTGAATTCGACTGCACATCATATCTTTTTAATAAAGGAATTGCAATCTTCGTTGTGGTTATAAGTTTTTATGTCACTTTAATCCTCTCTATTCATATTTGGTTCAAGTATATGTATTCCAAACGGTTGATGTTATTTTTTTTCTCTTGTCATTGTTTTGTTGTGTTTTAAGGGAGATTTGTTGCAATTGGAGTAAGGACGCGGCTATTAGTCTATCACTATCATTTTCTTGCTACCATCATTCTTCTTCTTCATCTTTGGGCGAGTCTTTAATTTTTTTGGACAGAGATCTCATGGCGGGCAGTACAAATTTGATGGTCATCTCCACAATCTATGATGGGTCGGAAATAACATTTGAAGGTGGCGGTCTAAAAATCAAAGTTGCTCCAATCTATGACTAGATTGGAGAATTTTGTTGAGGATGAGAGAAGTTCGTTGATGGTTTCATGGCTAAAGGCAACAATAGTGGCCAAACAATAGAAGAGATTGCGGGGTTGTCCAAAAACCAAATGTCTCTGATGTAAAAATAATTTGATAATTTTAAACACGACATGAAGATTGGTTTGGTTTATTTTTGTGTGAGGTGTGCCGGGAATGAAGAGAGAAGGTGGATGGTAATTGTGGCTTGTGTTAGAAAGACAATATTTGTACAAAATTGACACAACACTAAAAGGATATGTAGATACTCCATAAACTCTTTGGGTATAAATTCATTGGAGAGTGAAATACCCAACTCCATTGAAAAAAATATGAAATGAATTTTGTGCTACACTATTTTTTTAAGGGTCATGCTAACCGGTGCCCTTAAGCATACAAAAAAAGGAATTTATTACCATAAAAGGAAACTTTGTTGACTTATTTGTGGATTAATTACACAGTTTTCAATGCGATAATTACTATATAATTTCCCTTTTTAGTATCCTTAATCAGTGCCCCGGAGGCACCGGTTAACATTTCCCTTATTTTAAATACCGTAACTATAACTTTTACTATGAGATAAAAATATGAACCGTAAAAATGACTTTTACGATAAATATAAAGAGTTATGTTAACTTGTGTACTAAGGACACAAATTACAAAGTTTAAAATAGAATTAGAAAATAAGTTTTATATTGAAAAGATAAATTTTGAAAATTTTAATACATTAAATGTACAATTTTCAAAAAAAATTTACATTTGCTTTCTTAACTTATGTCCCAAGGACATAAGTTAACACTTCCCATATAAAAATATGAACCAAAACTTTACCGGTTGTTATCATAAAGACGCCCACCTTAAAAATCACTTTTACAATGCACAATTTGTTTAACTAATATCATAAAAATCACTTCTTTTTACCATATAATTGCAGAGATATATCGATCCTTCACGCGGTAATGTTTGGATATACTCGAAAAAAGTGTTGGGCACACTTAAAAGTTTTTTAATAATGTTCAGATTGTTTCTTTTTTCACTCTCCACACTCTTTCTTTTCTCACCCCCCACACTTCTTAGATGCCTTTGATTTGTTTAGATTTTAAAATTTTGACATGTAAAAAGAGTTGCAAAACCACCCTTTTTTACTTGTCAGAATTTTAAAATTCAGATAATCCAAAAAACTTTGAAAAGTGGAAGATGAGGGTGGAAAAAGAAACTCACTAATAATCGCTTAGAAGTGCATGTCACAATCTTATGAAAATTGCTTTTTAGACTATATGATTTGCTATCACGCACATGAAAATGACATTCAGTACCCCCTAACTGTAGTTACAGTTCATTACTTAATTTTCTCTTTTGGAGCAAACAATATTAACTATCGATGGGGTATTTTGGTCATTTTTCATATGTGTGAGCAAATAATTGAGTGTAAACAACAATTCTTCAATCTCATTGGCATTCATAAGCAGGTCCATTCAAGTACTATAACTAGAGTAAGTAGTTCAAGAGTTTGTCTGGGAGAAAATTTTAGGGAGTTTTAGAAGAGAGAATTTCAGAGAGTTAATTTTTTTTTTGAAGGATTAGATTTATATTTTAATAAATATACTTAAGATTCAAAAAAAAATTTTATCATAATATATAATCATATAACGATTAGTCAATCAATCATACTTCATTCTTTTTTAGATACTTCTGTAATTTTCTTAATTCAGAAAAGAAAAACAAGTTCTCTTCATCGCTCCAAAAATTTCATCTCCAAAACATAACCTAAATTCTTCTAGATTTTTTTTAAAGGATCTAAAATTGTAATTAAAAATGTAGAAAGGTGTCTTATATGCATATAAGCCCGAGCCTTATATGCTTTCTTTTTTGAAAAGTTATCCTTCTATCCACTATAGGGTGACAAAATGGATGGATATGAATTTGGATCCTAATGGATGGATAAAAAAAAGGTCCATTAGTCCATTACAATCTGAAAATTGCTTTTCTGACATTGATAACTTCACAATGACACAAATTACCCAAATGCCTCCAGCGGTAGTTAACTACCATTGGGCTAACCAGCAGCAGTTAACTGCCGCTGGTGCCAGCGGTAGTTAACTGTTGTTGTGTTCGTAACATATTCATAATAGAACCCAGCTTCCAGCTACTCTATCATCACCATCTCTCTAAAAATTCAAAATTTTCACTCTCTCTCTAAAAAAAACTCTACCAAATCATCCAAAAAAAATTACACTAAATCACAAGTAAGTTATCACTTATGCTATTGTCATAAATTTTAGTTAGTATATATGTTTTTTTTGACAAAAGTTAGTATATATGTTTATAATTTTAGTTGTAGTTTAATTTTTAAATTTTGATTTTTTTTTTTAATATAGTTATGTTGTAGATCTGAAATGCTATTAACAAATATTATGAATACTTGTTATAATGGAGTTATATTGCTTAAATTTATATTTTTTTCGAACTTTATAAATTTTTTAGGGTTTATTTATGATTTTTAGGGTTTATGTAAAATTTTCACTACAAGTGTTTGATGAAATGTTTGAATGAGTTTTTCATTGATTATTTTTAATTTCTTATTGTGTAGATTTGAAACAATGGCCGGGTGGATCGACGTTC
>Ga0228710_1001622_pt1 | contig 34162 bp, 38 predicted proteins | sample MedpolnodulmetaG_FD_177995 | JGI IMG/M metagenome (GOLD analysis project Ga0228710, IMG submission 177995) | Root nodule microbial communities from Medicago polymorpha collected in Santa Monica, California, United States - pink nodules | ecosystem: Host-associated > Plants > Roots > Nodule... | reverse complement strand
TAACCTTTAGATTATTTAAAAAAAAAAAAAAAGACAATAAATTAGTCGATGCCAACACATGGATAAGATTTGTTTCTCTTTCAAAAAAATATTGAAAGATTTGATCTTCTTGCTTTTAAATATATCTTAAATAAAATATAGATGTGTTATATAAATATACAACATATTTTTTAATTATATTTGTGATTTTAAATTTAAATACGATATGAACCAGTAAAACTCCATTAATAATTGTTGGGTACAGTCTCGTAAATGTAGCTCAGTTGGTAGTTATCAGGATAATTTGTACAGGATCAGGGTTTAAATCCCAGATTCCTCACTTCTCCACATATAATGTGTGTGAATCTAGCCACTGGCCTACTTTACAACAAAAAAAAATTGCTGGGTACACAATTTGTTTTACGGCCAGAGGTTTACACACCATTTACTTTCAATTCTTCTTCATTCAACACAATGGAGAGAGATTGGGCAAATTTAGGAGCACTCCCTCTTAGCTTGGTTCTTGACAAGTTAGAAGAACACAACGATGTTTGGTTTGGTGTTGTGTGCAAGAGTTGGCTATCAATTGCAAATCAAGACCATCAAATTCAAGACCCATACACTACCCATGCTACTGATATCCACAGAAACAAGATATGATAGAGAAGAATTGGTTGTATAGCATTCCAAACGAGAGACGGTACCTTTTCATTTTCCATTATACCTTGCCAATCGTATATTTAAGGTTTGTGGCTCTAGCCATGGTTGGCAGATTATTCTAAGTCTATCGTAACACTAATGAATCCTTTTAAGGATATACCTCCCATTATTCTGCCACCCATCAATTGGGTTTATAAGGTTACTTTGTCTGTTGACCCAATAATAAGTCCAAATGATTTTGTGGCTGTAGCAATCTACGACATTTCTGGTAATCTTTCTTTCATTAGAAGAGGCCAAAAAAATTGGACTAATATAGATACATCGAATTCTTATTTTATTGATGTTATATTTTATAAAGGTCTATTATTTGCTCTCAATATCCAAAACAAGTTTGTATCCTTCAATTGTTATTTTAACGATCCTTCGAATAAGAAGGCAATAACTTCAAATGTGGTTTTAAAAGAAAAGGTTGATGAATGTTTTGTTCAATATAAATTTCTTGTGGAATCCTTAAAAGAAGAGCTATGGATGGTGAGAAGGTGTAGTTGGCGTAAGAGTATATTCCATGTATACAAATTGAAACTAGATGCCACGAGTGAAAAGCTTGAAGACATGCTTAAACTTAAGAGTTTGGAAAACAACAATTTATTTTTAGGAGCCGGCGATTCAAATTCTATGTCAGCATCATATTTTTCAAAGTCTTTGCAAAGAGATTCAATTTACGTTGCTAATAATTTGAAGATCTACAATATGAAGAGTGGAAGCTCTTATTATCTTTGTCCGAATGAGAAGAGTTTTTTTTGGGTCTTGCCACATTTTCATGGGATTGACAGGTTTAACTTTAAGCATTATATATATGATTCATTGTAGTTTGTGATGTTCTTAATATATTATTGATATAGACTATGTAAGAGATTGTATCGTTTTATGCATTCTAAATGAGTGCTTTCATTGGTTTTTCATTATTTACTGAAACTGAGTTTTACAAAAAAAACTATCTCCTTCAAAAAAAAAAACCTATCACTTTAAAGACTAAGCTACATGTATTGAAGATTGTTTCAATTAGGTACATTCTTTAATTTCAAAGAACTTAGCAGCAAAACTTACACCAAATGAATAGAAGTGGAGAAATGCGAGTTCCAACACGTACTTCTACATATAAAATGAATTTGCTAGAGGCGAAACCTCTCACAACAATTAGGCTACCCAAAAAAAAGAAAATAAAATAAGTGTTTTCTTCAATAATTGGGTATATTTTCATGTTTAACTACTTTCAAAATGTGATTGAAGAAATCGCGGTTTGATAGTGTTGTCACACAGTATACTCCTATGTAGGATGGTTTTCAAAAGTTCCAGACTTTGCAATTATACACCATAGTGTTCGTTTTTTAATTAAAAAATCACTCGCTATCCTTAAATGGCTGTATTATAAACTCAATCAACTTCATTTAACTCGGTTATATAAATGGAGCTCTACGTGTACCAAAAAGGAAAAGAAAAGGGAGTTTGCCCCTAAGATACTGGTTTCATTGCCAAACGTTTCAATCTACACATGTCTTGGGTTATCATCTTCCTCATTTTTAAAGATCTAACGTTTTATACCAAGGATTCTACCCAGTAAAGTCTATTTCACGTGGAAAGAGGTTCCACACTAAAATGGTTTAATACACTCTCATGCAAATGAATGTCAAAGTCTGTCAGATATATATTCCGGCCATAAAATGTATAATTATTGAAAGCATATTCAGTGGAATCAGGCTCAGCAATTAATAATCTGAGAATATAAAAAAAATGATATAATATTTTGTACCATCGCAAATTCAGCAAGTAGAATTATGCTTCACAACACATGAATCTGTTATAAATTGTAACATTGATGCATCCAACGTTCGTAACAAGAAAGTAAAAATGTACATCCTCTTGCATCTTCCACTTATTAAATAACACAACGGAAAAAAAGGGGGCAGTTGACCACAGAACTTGGTACATCTCACCGTCGCAACAAACACTCAGAATGAAAGGAATTACCATTCAAGTTATAAAAATTTCAAAATGGAATATTTTGTTGTTTGGCATTGCCAAGAAAGAGTTCCTAAATTATTAAATTTTCGCAATTATAGATAAAGGACAAAATGAGGGGAGGGATTGTCTGTGACTAAGATGAAGATGCTGCTGATTCCTTGGCAATCTTCTCTGCCTTTGCAATGACTTCATCGATACCACCAACCATATAAAATGCCTGCTCTGAAAGGTCATCATATTTGCCATCCAACACACCCTGTAAGTTATGCCATAAAAAAGGGTCATTAACCATGCACTAGTCCACGGAAAACAAGACCAACAGGTTCTGATTATAACTTAAATAAGGCTGTGATTAACAGGAAGTTGGTCACAAACTTACTTTCAGAAGTTAGTCAAAACTCAGTAACTCTAATCACTTATAAGTCAAAAAATTGAAAAAAGAACTCCTAAGCAATAGGTCCAGCACAAAGAGAGACCCACATTCACCCAGTGAAAAAACCAAGAGGACCCATATCAGATAGAAAAGTGTACCATTTCAAGTAAGGTGCAATTCAATAGAGAAGGAGCAACCAATAACAACTTCCAAACAAAACTAGCAGGACTTAAAAGCCATGCTTTGAAAGTAAAAACAGACCAACAGAAATTTAAAATATGGAAAAGATAATAAACCACAAGGCAAGGTTTCTTCCATGCTTGCAACAACTAATAGTGTGTAAATAAAAGTAAGGAAGAAAATAGAGAAAAATAAATGAGTTAAAACAATGAAGTACCTGGAAACTTTGAGTGTTCTCCTTCAACTCAACATATTTGCCTGGGGCACCAGTGAAGACTTCTGCTACGTGGAAAGGCTGACTTAAGAATCGTTGAATTTTACGAGCACGTGCAACAGTCAATTTATCATCTTCACTAAGCTCATCCATTCCCAAAATAGCAATGATATCTTGAAGATTCTTGTAGTTTTGAAGAACTTGTTGTACACCACGAGCAGTTTGGTAGTGCTCATCACCCAAAATAAGTGGAGAAAGCATACGAGATGTTGAATCCAATGGATCAACAGCAGGATAAATACCAAGCTCAGAAATCTATATTCAATATATACCCAAATAAGATCATTTAGTTCTTGACTATGATAACGAAATTTTTTTTTATAATTTCCACTTCAGTTTAATTAATAGTAACATAATAATCAAACCTGTCTAGACAACACTGTTGTAGCATCCAAATGAGCAAAGGTAGTAGCAGGAGCAGGATCTGTCAAGTCATCAGCAGGCACATAGATAGCTTGGACAGAGGTAATTGAACCCTTCTTGGTGGTTGTAATACGCTCTTGAAGACCTCCAAGATCAGTGGACAATGTTGGTTGGTAACCAACAGCAGATGGAATACGACCAAGCAAGGCAGACACCTCTGAGTTAGCCTACAATTACATCAGGCATCATATATCACATCACAGAATTATACAATGATAAAGAAGGAAAAGAACAATATCAATCTATAAAACACCATACATAAAAACCAAACATTACGGTTGTTCATGGTTTGGTTAGTCAGGAAAAATGAACCAAACCCAAAAAAAAAACAGTTTGCCTTAACCAAATCGAACTGCTTGTGTTTAATCTTAAACCAAATCGAACAATTTTAATGTTCAGTTCACTGGTTCTTATGCTTCTCTACCAAAATAGTTCTAAAATTAAAAAATTTAACTGTGTATAGCTATATTATGGTATGTGTCAAACCGTCATCACTTATTGTAAAAAAAAAAAAAAAACTGATTCTATAAAGCTAATAAATTGCATGTTTTAGGAAAATTTGGTTTCACGGTTTGCTCCATTGCAGCAAACTGTTTGTGAAAAAAATACCAAAAGTGGAATTACATTTTTTAGGCAAAATTGCATGTTTAGTCCCTTAAATTAATTTCAGGTAACTGTTAGGTCTTAATCTTTTTATTATTGCAGTTTGTCTTTTTGCATATGGATTTTCAAGCTTAAAATTTAAGATTCATACAAAAACATAGATGAAAGACACATATATTTGAAGATTTGAAAGGCCATAAAAGAACCATGGATTTCAAGCTTGAACATTCAAATGCAGATGAACCAATCGGACAAAAATGCAATAAAAAAAAGGATAAAGGACCAAACCATTAACTGAAATTAAGTTAAGGGAGTAAAAATGTAATTTTGCTCATTTTTTACCAACAAAATTTAATTTATTTATCAGAAACATAAATTAGAGATTTAATTTATTTTTGGAGCTTAATTTATGGCAGTGTGAGTGCAGAAAGCAAGTAGAAAAGCCTAAACTCTGACTTTAATTTATTTTTTATGCTTAATTTGTACTACGTAGCGAGTTTCTGACACAAACATGTGTATAATAGAGTGACCAAGCTTACTGCTGCCAATTACCAAACACAAAGAACACGTGTTCAAAGTTACCGACTAAAACAACACCCAATATTAAATAACCAGCAGTTATGTGAACAAACTTTTACTAAAATCTACAGTTCAGTTTGCATTAGTAAGTTTCGGGTGCTTTATTTAAAGTTTGGTGCTTACTTGAGTAAAGCGGAAAATGTTGTCAACGAAAAGAAGCACATCTTGTCCTTCAGCATCACGGAAATGCTCAGCAACAGTAAGTCCAGTAAGACCAACACGGGCACGAGCACCAGGGGGCTCATTCATTTGACCGTACACAAGAGCACATTTGCTCTCACTCTGCATTACACGACAATAATTAACAACTTTAATACATGAAAATAGTATGAACAATACTATTGAATGTGGATCATGAATTAAAGCATGTGTTCACCTGCTTTTCACCCAGCTTAATGACACCACTCTCAATCATTTCTCTGTACAAGTCATTACCCTCTCGGGTTCTTTCTCCAACACCAGCAAACACAGAGAAACCACCTATTATATGGAAACACTCAGCATACAACTTAGAAAAATAGCATCTCAACAAGAATAAGTTAAGTGCTAAAACATTAAGTTAGGATTACCATGAGCCTTAGCAACATTGTTGATAAGTTCCATAATAAGAACGGTTTTTCCTACACCAGCACCACCAAACAACCCAATCTTTCCTCCCCTTTGGTATGGGGCAAGCAGGTCAACAACCTATATGGAAAAAAAAAAGCAAAATTGGTGTAAAGTCGGTATATATTTGCACACAAAAAGATTTAAGGAAATGAGATTGATGCATTCACAATTACCTTGATACCAGTAACAAGGATCTGTTGTTCAGTTGCTTGCTCAACAAAAGCAGGAGCTTCTCTATGAATAGGCAAATAGTGTTCGGTTTCTAAAGCAATTCAGAAAAATCATCATCAGTTGAAAATCACTATGGAATTGATAGAAAATACTTTATTAATTGATAGAAAATACTTTATTATATCAATTAGACTAATTTTTTTAGAGGTTTCTTACTGAATTCGCCTTTATGGTCAATAGGTTCTCCAATAACATTCATGATACGTCCAAGGGTAGCCCTGCCAACGGGAACCTAAATGCAATACACAACTATGTTAGAACATACTTAAAACGCTTTTTGAAAAAGTTATAGAAATTAAACGGTAATGACAGACACAATAATCAAAGGTAAAAACCAATGGAGAACAAATCCGTGCTTGCAAAATTCAAGTCCAAAAGAAAGTCAAATTGGAGAAAATGGATCACATCACATTCACAAGAGCAATATAACTATATAGCTATGTAGCACAGACACGTGTGGTTTTATTACCTACCTGCTTTTACTTGTAATTACAAAATTATTCCATTTCAAATATGTACAGAGTAGAACTTTACACTTAAAAAATGATTAAATAGTTGGTTACAAAGACCCCATTTTTCGAGGATTGACATGATTATTCATCCAATTGATAGCAGGATGCAGACAACCAATAGTTCATAACACTAAATCCATTTCTTCCAACAATCATAAAGCATCAAACTGGCATCCACAATCAAAAAACAATAAAAACAAATTCAAATTTTCTTCTCAAAAAATAAAAACTTAATCAATTTCGTAATTACATAATGAGAAAAAACACATCCAGATCCATGAAACGCAACATAAAAATTCAAACCAAAATCAGATCTCACAAACAGTAAAAACTCCAGCAAAGTCAAAAAATTCAGAAATGAAAATTGAATCAAATAAATTGAATAGATATTTACACTGATGGGAGAACCAGTGTTGAGGACTCTCCATCCACGAACAACACCTTCAGTAGCATCCATAGCAATCGTTCTCACAACACCTTCACCCAAATGCTGAGCCACTTCCAACACCAATCTCGAAGAATGATCTAGAACTTCAAGAGCAGTCAAGATCGGAGGCAAACCTTCTTCAAATCTGACGTCAACGACGGCACCAATAACCTGACAAACTTGACCGATCGCTCCTTTTCCAGTAAACTCATCAGTAATTTTCCCACCTCCGGGAACCTCCTTCTTCGCCGGAGGCGCAGACGGAGCAGGTGCGGCGGCAGCAGCGGTTGCATAATCAGCAACGCGGTTTAAGAGGTAGCCATAAGGTGAAGCGCGAGATTGGGAGGTTAGCCTCGATGTTGAGGCGGTGATTGATGGTTTCGATGAAGATCGGCGAAGGGAAGATCGAATCAGAGATGATACCAATCTGCGTGAAGCCATCTTCGATGAGAGAGAGAGAGAAAGAGAATGAAGATGCTAGGGTTTGTGGAGTGAGAGAGTGGTGACACACTATATAGCGTTATTGCAAAATGAAAACCTTTATTCTTGCATTTTCACCTCGATTCTTTTTCCATTTTTCATTTCCGACCCCTTTGTTTCTTCTTTTTTCTTTACACCGTGAAATTTAATATTTAATAAAAATTTCAACTCGCAAAGTAGTAGTATATGGTAGATAATTAAAAAAAAAAATTATACAATTAAATTACTAGCATAAAATAAGATTGACCAAATCATAAAGTGGTAGAATATGTTTGATCACTCTCCAAAATTATGCTTCATTCATATCACACACCAACCAATTGTTGTGGCTAGTTTTGTGACAAATATACATGCTCGTGCTTCTTTCCCCTTTATTAAAATAACACAACGGTCAAAAAAAGGGGATAATGGGCCATGTTTCAGCTTACAGTTCGAAACAACATTACAATGAAAGGAGTTGTATCGGACAAAATTGTAATAATAAAAATGAAAGAGATCCTAAATTATTAAAAGAAAAAGGGGATAATGTGTGAATTTTGATTAAGCCGCATTTTCTTTAGCAATCTTCTCTGCCTTAGCAATGACTTCATCAATACCACCAACCATGTAAAATGCTTGTTCTGAAAGGTCATCGTATTTGCCATCCAACACACCCTGCATTTGTTCATAGAGAAAATCAGCTCAAATTGTTTGTGGATTGCATCAATGAAAACTAACTAGAAGCTAAACTGAACACAATCAATCATAGAAAAAATTATAGAAATAATATAATAAATGACATTGTACCAAAAAAAAATGACATGATATGAGATAAGATTGAATTCATATGTAAAAAAATTTACATTTAAAAATAGGTTCATATTAGACAGTATAGTGTATTGAAAATAAAATTTGTAAGGAATAGGTTCGTATTAGATAGTGAAGTGTATCATTTCTAGTAAGGTGCTATTAACAAAGAAGAGGCAAGATACCACTAGTAGAAAAATGACATGACAGTAGCCAAATAAGTTCCTGGAAACTAATGGTATCTATGATCATAAGGAAGAAAAGAGAGAAAAGTAAATAAATGACATAAAACAAAGAAGTACCTTGAAACTAGTACAATTCTCTTTCAAGTCGACATATTTGCCGGGGGCACCAGTGAAGACTTCTGCCACATGGAAGGGCTGACTTAAAAATCGTTGAATTTTACGGGCACGTGCAACAGTCAATTTATCATCTTCACTAAGCTCATCCATTCCCAAAATAGCAATGATATCTTGAAGATTCTTGTAATTTTGAAGTACTTGTTGTACACCACGAGCAGTTTCGTAGTGCTCATCACCCAAAATAAGTGGCGAAAGCATACGAGATGTTGAATCCAATGGATCAACAGCAGGATAGATACCAAGCTCAGAGATCTATGTTCAATATTTATCCAAATCACATTATTTAGTTCATGATAGCAACCAAAAATATCATTAAAATTGCCATTTTAGTTTAATTAATTAATATTAACATAGTGATCGAACCTGTCTAGACAACACTGTTGTAGCATCCAAGTGAGCAAAGGTGGTAGCAGGAGCAGGATCTGTCAAGTCATCTGCAGGCACATAGATAGCTTGGACAGAGGTAATTGAACCCTTCTTGGTGGTTGTAATACGCTCTTGAAGACCTCCAAGATCAGTCGACAATGTTGGTTGGTAACCAACAGCAGATGGAATACGACCAAGCAAGGCAGACACCTCTGAGTTAGCCTACAATTAAATCAGGCATCATATATCACATTATAAATAGGATTTAATTCATATACACTATCCATGTACATACTTTTATAATGTCAAGCAATTATAACTCTCATATTAAAAGGTGAACAACAACAAAAATATCAAAAATTGTATAGAATATAGATTATCCTAGGTAATTGCATACTTGAGTAAAGCGGAAAATGTTGTCGACAAAAAGAAGCACATCTTGTCCTTCAGCGTCACGGAAATGTTCAGCAACAGTTAATCCAGTAAGACCAACACGGGCACGGGCACCAGGGGGCTCGTTCATTTGACCATACACAAGAGCGCATTTGCTTTCACTCTGAATCCATAGAACAACCATAGTTAAGAACTTTGATAAACATAAATTGAATGTGAGTCATTAGCAACATCGTGTTCACCTGCTGATCACCGAGCTTAATGACACCACTCTCAATCATTTCTCTATACAAGTCGTTACCCTCTCGGGTTCGTTCTCCAACACCAGCAAAAACAGAGAAACCACCTGATAATAAATGGAAACACTCAGAATACAATAGTATATATATACAAATGTTAAAGAGCATTTTAACAAGAATAATTGAGAGCATGTTAACTTAGAACATATATATACCATGAGCCTTTGCGACATTGTTAATAAGTTCCATAATAAGCACAGTTTTTCCTACACCAGCCCCACCAAACAATCCAATCTTTCCTCCTCTTTGGTATGGTGCAAGGAGATCAACAACCTGTATGAAAAAAATCATGTAAGATTTGTAAAAGACATTAGATATTTGCAGACACCAACATTTAATAAAATGAGATTGATGCATTCGCAAATACCTTGATACCGGTCACAAGAATTTGTTGTTCGGTCGCTTGTTCAACAAAAGTAGGAGCTTCTCTATGAATAGGCAAAAAATGCTCGGTTTCTAAAGCAATTCACAAAATTTATCATGAGTTGAAAAACATTCCATGGAATTGATAGAAAAACTTTGTTATAGCAAATGGACTTAAAAAAGATTTTGAGGTTTCTTACTAAATTCGCCTTTATGATCGATAGGTTCTCCAATAACATTCATGATGCGTCCAAGAGTACACCTGCCAACGGGAACCTGAATTCACAAGTATTTAGAAAATACTTAAACGCTTTTTGAAAGAAAATATAGAAATTCAATGATACTGAGAGACACAACATGAAAAGTATAAACTATGGGGCCAAATTCATGTCTGCAAAATGCAAGTCCAAAAGAAAGTTGAGATTGAGCAGATTGATTAGATCACGTTCACAATAGCAATATGATCGTAAACCAATGTAGCACAGACACTTCACGTTGAAGATATTTATGATATGATAGACTTACTAACACTTTCATTTTGTGTTTCATAGTCGTATAATTCATAGACTAACTAACAAAAACAATATCCTTGCAAAGAACTTCACCATAAAACAAGAAACTTAATTAATGAAATAAAAAATTACCCATATTGATTTATATCAAGTCACCTAATACTCTTCATAATAGAAAATGTGATAGAAGAAAACACAACCACATAGAAAAGTGTGTTAAAAACGATAAGAATGTAATTTGAATCGGAGAATGGTTAAGAATGTTGTGATCATTATAGAAATAAATTATGTATATATGTTCACACAAAACAAGGTATAAAAGTGTTTTTATCTCAATCTAATCAAAATTGAAACATTTGATATTTTTAAGCCATTTTATGTTTTATTTGTTACAAACACGACACCAAGGTTATGAGGCATCAACACAAACATTAAACATATTGAAATGTAGACACAAAGAATATAAGTGATTGAATGTAAAAATGTGTCTACTTCTTCAATCTAAGATTGATGATGATATATAGATTGGAATGACATCTAACTAAAAAAATGTGAATAAATAGGTATGTACACTGATAGGGGAGCCGGTGTTAAGAACACGCCACCCTCTAACAACTCCTTCAGTGGCATCCATAGCAATAGTTCTCACAACACCTTCACCCATATGCTGTGCAACCTCCAACACCAATCGGGTAGAATGATCAAGAACCTCAAGCGCAGTAAGAATCGGAGGCAAACCTTCTTCAAATCTCACATCCACCACAGCACCAATCACCTGACAAACCTGTCCAATCGCACCTTTACCAGTAAACTCATCTGTAATCTTACCGCCACCATCAGGAACTTTCTTAGCAGGAGGAGCCTGAGGAGGAGCAGGAGCTGCAGCAGCGGCGGCTGTGGCATACTCGGTGACACGGTTAAGAAGGTAAGCATAGGGAGATGCACGTGATTGAGAAGAAGAGATTCGGGATGTTGAGGTGGTGATGGATGATTTGGATAGAGATGGACGGAGGGAGGAACGTATCAAAGACGAAACGATTCTCCGTGAAGCCATCTTCAAAGAGAGAGAGAGAGAGAGAGAGGTGTTTGTGAAGTGAAGAAGAAGTGATAGTTAGTTAGTATATGCAAAATGGAGAAGGTACATTGCTGAAAAAATGAAAGAAAAGAGGGTAGGTATTTTGTTCAACGGTTTTAAGGTGAAACACGTGTACTATGAAGTTCGAGTTTCATGGTTGTGATTTGTTTCCCTGCGCGCGAATATGGCGTTTGAAGTTCTTGACTTTGACAAAGTTTGTGTTCAAAGGTATATGACTTTCTTAATTTAACCACATTTACATTTTCACACTCTCGCTACGCCGAAATTTTCTGCAATCGTGACTCGTGAGTATTGATCAAATGAAATGTATAACAAATTGAATGAATGAATTTATATCCTTAAAAAAAAATGAATTTATATCTATTTTGTGTATGTTATATGAATTTATTTTGTGTGTATGTTATACTTTAAAACTTTCTTTTACACCATCAATTAATTATATGAATTTTTCATTAAAAGAAAAATTACATGCACTCGTGGTCTTTAACTTAATTTATGTAACGATTTAGGAATTTATCTTTTTTATTCGACATTTTTGTCAATTTGATATAGATTTTCAAGCTTTAAATGTATGGTTTTATTTTCGGTAACCTTTAATTCTTCAAATATATGGTCTTTCTTTGTCAAAAAAAATATATGGTCTTTCAGTGATGCTTGCGCGTGAATCTATTGGTTGAACATACCTTTAACCATCTAATTGTTTTTTAAATTTTAAAATACATAAATTGAATTAAAATAAAGTAAAATTTATAATAAAATATAGACATTTAACCGCATACCCTAGGGATCCCTAGTAAATAAAATACACTAGCAAAAAATTCATATGTGACGATTTTAGCTAAAGCAAGATGTCAATCTTCAATCATAACCCTAGTTCAATCACGGTATAGGCGCATCACTTCCTAGTGCAAAAACAAGCGTGAAACACATGAAAATTAAGTATAATTAGGATCATAACTGAATAAATTACTTAATTAATAAAATTCAACAAATAAATAGAAGTTTTCCTCAAAAAACATAGAAGTTCATATTAGAACCCTTAACAAAATGTGTTTAATTACTAATGGTAACAAAATACATAATAAAAAAAAGAAATAAAGCATACTCAAGAACAAAAGTGGAGAAGATTGATGCTCCAAATGTCTGCTTTGATCTTGAACCATCAAGTTCTGAATCCATATTTTTGTGTGGAAGGAGCTATATTTATAGGTATAATTCCAACTTAGGTTGTGTTAAAATTATGGGCTTTTTTCTACAACACGCAAGGAAAAATTAGCACAAAGCTTATTTTTGAATCATGTGATTCGATCATAAGAGTCGAACCTAGCGGGCTAACTGAGTTTCTTGTAAACTTTAAACAAGACAAACTCGAGCAAAATAAAAAGTTTGTTTCAAACTTGAGTCAAGTATTGAGTTGAACCAATTGTTATAAAGTCGAGCTTAGACGAGTTTGACTCAACTTGACTCATTTCCATCCCTCGAGGGATTTCACTAGATCTATTGCAAAAGAAGTTAATAAGTGTCTTAACTATATGTTTGTGTATGAAAAAATTGGCGTACCTCATGAACAGGGGGCGTGCTTCCTTCGTCAATGATTAAACTTAACGTAACTGGTCGTATTCTCTGTTTTCTCGTACGTCTCTCCTCATTTTTCTCGTAAGTTGCTTCTTTAAGCGTGGGGTATGTGCCTGCAAAAGACACTCTAACGTCTAAATAAGTATATGTGATAGCAGGCAGTAAATTAGGTGATTTTTATGTGAGAATAAATTAGTGTAAGTTATCATACTTGGGGGAAGGCCCCTCGCCCCCTATTTATAATAGTGAATCATGCGATAGACTCCTCATTGGTTGCTATCTTCTTTCCTTAGCTTTAGTCTGATTGTTACGAGGTTAATATGCATATCAAAGTAATCAACCAGTTAGATGGGGGAAGTTTATTTGGCTTAAGTGAGCCCCCTATAAGTAGGAACGACTCTTGTATCTCTAAGTATAACGATACCTACAATAGATGGGGGCATCTATCCAGTTCAGGTGTGGTCTTGGTATGTAAGAATGACCCGGTAACTATCCAGATTTTGGTTATGCTGAGGTAGTAGAGTGCATATGTGCCTTGTCTTGTATGAGGTGGAACGATGTGGTTCCTAGTATCTTGTTAAGGTTACTAGCATTAAGGGTGAGAACAGGCCAAACTGCCCGATAGGGGCCTAAGGCATAGCCTATTTAAGGTTTAACTTGGCCCAACTCATTTAATAAAAAGACTAGCCTTAAGCTTTTTTATAACGCATATTTAATTAAACAGGTCACACTAAGACTTACAGAAAAGGCTATTAAGCCCGTTAGACCGACCTATATAGCTTTTTATCTATGATGTATCTTCCATTATTGATATTGTTGAAGTTTTTTTCTCATAAACTCAAGCCTTCATTGAGTCTTTCATTGTTATTCTTTTTAAACATTCATGAAGCCTTTTTATTTTCCTATCAGAAGTGTTCTTTTATTTTACAATTAAATTTTTTAACAAAATTATTGATCTTATTTATAGAAATTCAACTCGTCAATTGATCTTATCGTGAAACTATTATTATAGGGAATGAAGTTTAGTTTCACAAAAGTTAAATTTGCACATACGAAAAAAACAAACTTTGTTTGAAAAAAAAATTGTTTTTAGTTTTATTAAAAATGTGTCGGTATAACGTAATTGAGAAAGAGTAGTTGATAAAGGCCCCGTTTAGTTTGAGCTTATGAAAAATAGCTTATGTAAATAAATAAGCTTTTATTTTAATTTATAAACTCTCACTAACGAAAATTGTATCTTCATAAATGGGTTTTTCGTAAACTACCTTAAAAACTTATAAATAGTACATAAAAACTTATTTATTTGCATAAGCTGTTTTATATAAACTCTAAAATAAGCTAATCCAAACGGGTCCAAATTATCAAAACAAGTTAAATAGTGAAAAGTGATAGAATATTTATGTTTACAAACTTGGTTTACCTAGTTGGATTATTTTATGAAAAATGCTAACTATTGTCCCGGAACATTAGATAAAGAGATCAATATAGTAAAAAATCCTTAAAAGTTGTATCATCAAACTTTTAAAAATGTAAACAATACTATTTTTAACGTAAAATTTTCTAGTTTTGTTTTTCTGAAGTAATATTCTGGAGCATTCTATATTTTTTTTCAATTTACTTCATAAAATATACTGCTTGGAATATACCAAAGAAGCCTTTTCTTTGTCGGGCCGAAACCCAGAATAGATAGTTTTTTGACGGTAGCTGAATTGACAAAGCATTGACCTAATTCCGTTACAAATAAACCTGATCATGTCAAAGTAATATGTTGTCATCAAGATCATAACCGACGTATGCCAATTCCCATTGCCAAGGAGGGCTCACTCATACAATTCATCACAAATTCTAAAGATTACTTCTACATAAAATCTCAATGTCCATGACCAGCAACCCTAAGAATATGTACAGTCTCACAGCTTCTGCTATTCGTTTCTTTAAGATTGTTACCTCAACAAATATTCAAGATGGAACCCTTGTAAGCATTCTTTCATTCTTTCTTTCTTTCTTTCTTTCTTTCGATTTTTTAACTTTTGAACTACCGAAATTTATGTACAATTTGATAGTTGTTTGTTATGTTATGTTTAACGTGGAGATTCCTTCCTTGTCTTCTCGATTTATCTTGGACTAATCCTCAAGACCGAACTCACCTAAACTTTTATTTATAAACAAAAATACATAAGTTATATGTATATTCTTAGAATTACGAAAAAACATTTTGATTGTTTCTTATACAAAGTGACCAGGCCCAGAACTTTATATATTTAGATCTGACTTCTACTAAGTGCAAGTGAAATGAAAAAAAAAACATAATATTGAGTTTCTATGCATGCTAACATAAATTTCAATGTACTGCAGAGAATTCCAAATGCTTTCACTGAGAAATATATGGGTGATTTATCAAAGCCAATGTTTCTCAAGACTCCCGATGACAAAGAATGGGAAATACATTTGACTAAAAAGGATGGTGATATTTGGATTCAAAGGGGTTGGAAGGAATTTGCTACACATTATTCATTAGATCATGGTCACATGGTGGTGTTTCAATATCAGAAAACCTCTCATTTTGAGGTTTACATATTTGACAAGAGTACTTTTGAAATTGAATATCGTGTTGATGGTAATAATCAACATGAACAGAACAACCCAATTGAAATTTTGAATGAGCAACCTTCTTACAAGAACAGTAGACCAAAATCACAAATTTCAAGTTCTCAACCACTTAAGAAATTGAGAATTGACACAAGTGAAGATGTTGGAACAAGCTCCAAATCGCAAAACATTCCTAAACTTGTCCAAGTTAAAGGTATAATAAATTCATGATTGGATTAATCTCTATATCATTTCATTTATCTAATCAAGATTTTGATTTTTGATGTTGATTTTTCATTACATACCATATTCAATTTCTCAGAAGAGATTGATTCTACCACTAAATGCCTGAATGCGAAGCATGGTCAAGAGCAGTGGAATTCAACTGCTAAAATTGTTGAAGCTTTAAACAAAGCAAAAAACTATGAATCTAACAATCCCTTTTTCACTGCTGTCATGATACATTCATATGTTAATCAATACATGGTGAGTCTCTGAACAGCTTCAATTTTTTATGTTAAGATTGTTTATTATCTTCTTTTTTTTTTAAGCTAATGTATATCTTAAGTAGTTACTACATTTTCTAACTTTGTCACAAAATGAAAATCCAGTATGTCCCTTTAAATTTTGAACAAAAGTATTTGAAGGAACAGCAAAGCGAAATCGCCCTTCAGGTCTTGGATGATGAGAGAACTTGGATTGTTAAATATTGTCTGAGAAAAATTAGTAGCGGATGGAAAACATTTGTATCTGATAATAATTTGAAACTGGGAGATGTTTGCCTTTTTGAGATGATCAATAGCAAATCCTATGCTTTTAAAGTACTAATTTTTCGAGTTGACGAAGAACAACATTCCCTTCCACCACAAGGTAATCCAAGATGGTTTTTTCCTTAAAGTTATTAGTAATCTTTTGGATCTGCATGATCATGATTATATTTTTCATCCTTTGAATCAGTTCATGGAGATGGAATTAACTGGTTAGAAACTGCAGGAATCACAGAATTTGAAAGTAAAACTATTATGTCGTATAAAGGTAAATCTCAACATCGTTGTTGTGACTCCCTTTGGGAAGTTGAAGTTGAATCAAGCAGTATTGTCAAGATGGAATTTGAACAAATCACGATTGTTCTACGATACACTATTTAATACAAAATGTTGTTTAGTGGCACTATAATGTAGCTTGAATAATCCTCTATTCTTTTCCAACTCGCGATTGACAACACACTGAAATCAAGAAAAAAAATGCAACTATTGAAGTTTTACAAATAGACATAGCTTATTTGTAAATTGATTATATGCTTTTGTTGGCATACCTCAGGAACGAAGGAAACTCAAAGAAATTCACTGCAGGCTAGGCCATGCTCCTTCAAAAATTCTGAAGCTAAGAAAGAAGCCAATCAATTCACATCCACTTTGGAAAAACCAAATTTCACTATCAATTTGAGATCAAGTCATTGGGATGTTTACAGACCGGTAAGGAATATGTACTTATGATGTTTGAGCCAAATACATATATCTCTAATGATTATGCTTAAAACCGGAGTAGTATTTATTTCATGTCATGCATTCTAGTAGCAAGTATGCAGTTATTGACATGCCCTCACTAACTGTAAAAGAAACACTAATTTGCGCAGCGTGTACGAAATTCATTCTCGAGCAAGTACTTGGGTCCCAAAAAGAAGACTGCAATGTTACAGTTTGAGGAAAAATTGTGGCCTGTACAATTGATGTATTATCCATCCGAACCAGCAACAAAGTTGGGCGAAGGTTGGAGTCTGTTTGTAGAAGAAAATAAATTGCAGGCTGGAGATGTATGTGTTTTTGTGCTTGCCAACAAGGAAGATGTTGTGCTTGATGTTCATATTTTCAGAGGATGCAGTTAGGCAACCAATTGGGAGATGTTATTACTGCAATTATGCAAAGATTTATTACTCTTTACATACCAATGCAACAGATAAAATTGACCTTCTACGGTATTTATTAGTCCCAAATCTAGAAGATAGTTCATAGGTTTGAATACTTTTGGCTATAGATTCACAATACCTAAATTTTCCAAAAACTAGTATGCATTATGTTGCTGGTCTATTCAGTTTATTTTCTATTTAGTCTTGTGTCATGTTATTTTCTTGGATAATACAGTCAAATATATTGAAAGATGGCGCAAAATCTGCGCACATGTTATGCTCGCAACATACACTAGAGATGTCAAGATACAAATAGATTAGCCGCTCCACCAGAAAGCTAGAAACAAAACTTGATATATAACAACAGGACATAGAAATAACATTCTTGTATGTAGAAGAAACCAAGTTTGTCATCTATATTCCCAAAACTGTTTTTATTCTACCATTTTAGATGATGTTTAAAATCTTTCATTTTTCTTTTATAACATATATACTCCATCCTAGCCACCTCCACTTTTCTTCCACTACTTTTTTGAAATCAGTACTCATGAGTCATGAACCATGTACCAAGCACCTTAGAAGGTTTTGTACCTCAGTTCTATTATTATTATTATTCAGAAGAACAATCTGGCAATGATCTAAAACGTTGATGCTTATTTGAATCAGTCTCGAGAACCTTTGAATCCATATTCTTCTGAAAGTGTAAAGATGTCAAGTCTGCTCATAGCCTCATACATTTGTCCCCTGACATGTAACATGTGTTAAGAGTCTTACATTATTAGATGAGATTAACGATACATGAATCAATTATTACATCTTTGGCTTGGCATATACCAAAATAAATGTTATCATTTTGGTCGTTTTTAGTCTGTGATTTGCTTACTCTTGGTCATCATTGTAATTATCAACAGAAAATTAAACACTATTACTAGGTCCGATAAATAAACTTATCAAATTGTGTATCAATTAGGTTCTTACTCACTTTAATTTATTGAAATGGTTGAAGCACAAAATATGCTCACCTCCCTATCCCAATCATTACACGCATTAACCAAAGCTATCCCTTGAACACGAAATCCACATATGATTCCCATCCAATGTCCCTGCCAATAACAATTTTCAATTTAGTGAGCAGGAAAGATCACAAAAACACAAGCAAACAATGCCCTTAACAATAATAGTAAGCACCAAGGTTCATCCATGCACATAAATTTTGCCAACCACAACCTTTAGCAGCTCCGGTTGAAGCCAAACCACGTATTACATGGAAGCCGTTTGTCAGGGCTGTTTGATTTATTTATTTTTAAGCATTTCTTTGGGATAAACAGATTAATTAAGCGCTGTAAGTGCTTATCTATTAGCTATTTTTATAATAAAAGAAAAAAATAAAGTCAAACTATTTTTATATAAGTTATAAGTTGTTTCCATAAGATGTCTGAAGAACTTAGTGAAATAAGTTGTAAAAAGATTATGGACATGTTATAAGATGTCTTCATAAACTCTCTCAATCAGTCTCACAAACTAGCTATGAAGCACCGAGACCGATACAAATATTGGATGCGACACTAGTACACGGCAATGATAGGTCGATAACGGTAATACTTTAAGAAAATGAACATGTTGTTTTCCATAAAGTTAACAAAGCAACAATGAACATGTTGCACAAGGTTGAGCCTTATGTAACTTATGGATACCCTAATTTGAAGAGTGTAAGGGAACTCATCTATAAGCGTGGGTATGGAAACTAGAGAGGCAACAAACTCTTCTCACTGACGACTCCATCAGTGTGCAACTATGGTATCCCATGCATTGAAGATCTTATTCACGAGATCTTGACTGTTAGACCACATTTTAAGAAGGCAAGCAACTTTTTTTGGCCATTCAAGCTCAAGGCTCAATTGGGTGGCTTGAAGAAGAAGAAGAAGAAGAGAAATCATGATGTTGGCTTTAGATCGAGATCATTTGTGCATCTGAAATTTGGGAAATAGCACATTCCATATATAAATTCTTTTGCCAAGTTTGAATTTGGTTTGTCATGTTTTAGCTATCTGTTCCACGTTTTGTTTGTCATAATGATCTCAATTTTTGTTGACCCGATAGATAAGAGGAGTATGAGACGAAATTTAGCAACGCAAGGTCATGAAGAAAATACGGGAAATTCTCCAATATTTGTTGAACACAAAATTCAAGGAAATGAAAATACAAGTTTGAATAAGCCTTCCAATTGAGACCTTGTTCAATTTTTCGACAAGGGCTATGAATTAGAAGAGCATTTTGAGAATGGTTCCGGCATAAGAGGAAAAAAATACACAAAGGGTGCTGATATGGGAATCTCATTCTCTGAAAACCACGAGTCCATTAAGACTTACCAAGATAATACACAAAACCTAAATACATTGGCAACATCATGTTCTAAAGAAAGAAGAAAAGGAAGGCGCTCAATTTTGGATGAGAAAAGGAAAGCAAGCGGGAAACAAAAAGCAACAAAACAGAGAAAGGACAAACGGTGAAAATCGGGTATCAATCGTTCCAACTCAAGAAACCTTTGTTGATAGTATAGAATGGAAATCCTTGACATTATTGCATAGTGAATCTAGAGCAGTAGCACAAGGAGTTTGGGATTTTGGGAATGGAATCGGTCTAGTGAAATCAGGAGAAGAAGGAGAGTTAGCGCAACAGTTAAATGTTCATGAAAATAGAGAAAACAGGGCATTGGTAACTCTAATGAAGGAGGTGGAGCCCCTGATCAACGATGGTGGAAGTAAGGAATTTTATCATGAAGATTATTAGTTACAGCTTTAGAGGGCTGAGGGGAGTAGCAAAAAAGAAGGATGTGTATAAGTGATCGGGAAAAATAATCTAGATGTAGTGTCCAAGAAACTAAATTAGCCACGGTGTAAAGGAAAGTTTGCGAAATTTTGTGCTGCCAATGCATCAGAGGGAAGATCAGGAGGATTTGTAATTATAAAAATTTCAAATTACAATATGACGCTAGAGGGGATATTAGATTTAGAATATGGAAGAGATGTTAGCCTTTAACTCGTTCATTTCAGATTTAGAATTGATTGACATGCCTTTGATAGGTTGGAGGTTCACTTGGTCGAGTGGATCAGAAGTCAAGAGAGAATATACTCTTTAATTCTCAAATGAGAAACTCACAATTTTACATAAACTTTAATGATCTTACATGAAAGGAATGACCTTATTTATACTAATCTTAGAGGCAAAATTACATATGAAATAGTAGTAGTAATCAATACATCAATGGAAACACAGTCTGGTAAAATTTGGAAATGTCAAACATAGTAGCTTAGAGTCAATAATAGGATGGTGCAAGGGATCTTGATCTTTATGAAATGTTATGTTGTCTAATCTATATCATGCTCCCCGGGTAGAATAGAACTCACCCTCGAGTTAATAACAAATCCATCATCCTAATATGGCGAAAGATTGGCAACATTGATGCATGCATGCTGAGACACCATAGATTTCTGGCAGTTCTACCTTGTAAGGATTTTCATTGATTTTATGCACTATATTATTGAAGGGACCATCAACTCTTTGAGATAACGTTTGAAAACATATCAATTCACAAACTATCTGCTGAAACTCAAAGACATCAAAATATAGTTTCTTATTGATGACAAGCATATTAATTCATTAGTACTAGTATTGATGTTTTTTGTTAGCATCATCAGTTTGAAGCACTTTACTCCTACAACCTTGTAGCATCAACCTCATCTTATATACGTGGCATATAGCCATTTTTGTTCCTTGATGTAATTATACAAAAAGCATGAGCTACATATATAGCAACCGAAATCTGTGACGATGATAGTGTGATCCGATAAATATAGGATGTTGGAACAACTCTTAACTGAACATAATGATTCTCAACAAGCTACATTTGTTGATACAAATTTCTTTATTGATGAAAAAAGAGAAGAGATTTCAAATAAGTTCAACTTCAACAGAATGATTAAACTCAAATCTGGACAAAAAAGGGAAGCGATTTCAAATAAGTTCAACTTCGACAGTTTGATTAAATTCAAATCTAGTATTGACTAAAATAAAATTAGATATCAAAGATATCAAGCTCGCATTTGAGGGCGCAGAACTGAAGAAATTCATTTTCCGCTTTTAATGATCTTAGCTCGTCTCATTTGAAAACTATATATGATAATAATCTTTCCACCCAACATAATGAGTGAGGGCAGAGTTGACGAACACATAGTACATACCAAACTAGAGTGCAAAGTTGCGATGTTAGAAACAAGTTAATGGTAAACTCATGTGAGAGAAGATATATGGTAGCTAATAGATAGTTAACAGCAACTAAATTTATCAGTAGCTAAAAACAGACCATTAGTTTAATATTACAATAAAAACCATTCAATAAAATAATAATATATCCATCCAAAAATGAAACATAAAACAATAAAATGCAAAGTTCTTCCACCATGTGTGGAGACAATCCTATGTCCTTCAATCAATTGAAAGTTTACATTCGGAAGAAATCCTTGGACATGAGGATAATTCTTCTAAAGGTTGCAGATTTGGCTTTCGATTAAATAAAAAAGTCCTGCTGATCTGCATGACCCCTAAAAGCCGTGCATTCTGCAAAATATATTTTGCAAATTGAAGTTCATCTTCCAAGCCTTGATAGTTTATAGCACATGATATGAGGTGAGATGAAATGCATTCAGGAACAAAATTTGGGTATTTCCAGTTTATTTTGTCGTCTGAAAACTGCAAAACATATACAAAAATAAGATTTGTGAGCTACACTCAAAGTAAAGAAGGAACAAAAACAATCCACAAACATAAGAAACCTTCAGAATTTGAAGCTTGGGGCAATGCGCTGAAGCACTTCCATTACATGATCCCAATGGTGAAAGTAAAACATGCTTAATTGAAGGTTGATTAAGTCTTGAAATATAGGAGAGCCTCCATTATAGAAATTGATCTCTGGATTTGTAAGCCTGCTCATCTACAATTAAAATAAAAGTTCCCAACAAAAAACAACATGTTAGATATAAAAATGAAATTCAAAATGGTAACGTTAGTGTAGAAAGGAAAAATTTAAAACCATGTTGCAATTTAAATGGTAACGTAACTTACAGTGAGTCTGAGTGATAAAAATTCGACATTATGAATTGCTCGAAACGGAACATGGCATACATTGATTTGGGCTCTAATCAACTTGGATAAGATTTAAAACTCTCCTGTGGCAGTGGCTGTACTAAGAGTAAAAACCTCCTCAGGCTGAGGTGCTGGTTCTATATAGTAAATTTTAGCAATCAAATCTTCCAAAACGGGACATCCATAAAGAATATTGTTGAAATTCTTCTTATTTTTCAAATAAACGCTATTCAAATGAATAGTTTTCAACAATGATAGATCAACAGAGATATCACCAACCACTTTTAACGTCTATAATTTGAGAACAACGAGTAATGGAAATCTGAAAATACTTGGACACAAGTGGATCACACAAGCAGTATTAGTGATCTGGAGATTCTCAACTGGGTGGCGTTTCGCATTTCCGATCCAACTGTCAAAACGGTGCCAATTAGGTGAATGACAACTGAGGTAAAGCGTTTTGATGAGTTGGGTGGAGAGTGTGACTGTGTCGACCAAATCCCAGAAAGGAAGGAATTCATCGTCGACCAATTTGTCGTTGAAGGAGAGAGATGTGAGTAATTTGCAGAGTGGTTTCCACCTTTTGGAGAGAACGGTGGTGGTGAAAGCGAATTTGGTTGAAAGAAAAGAGAGTATTATACAAAGTATGTCATCAGGTAAATGGCTGATCCTATCGACTGGAGGTGAGTTATCCATCAGAGAACGATATAATCACGTCGCGAGGTTCTAAGGGAGTGGCTATGGTTATGGCTATGGAAAAATATTTAAGGGGTTGGCCTGTGTATCAACGTTAGGGTTTTTTTAGGGCTTGTGTCGTTGTGAGCTGCTAGGAGACGAAGCGAAGGCTGTTGGCTTTTTTTTTTATAACAAGAGCGGCTTAGCCTTGAAAAAAGAGAATCACATCTTAACAAAACGCAGAGCCGGAATACCAATATAACCATTAAAAATAACAAATTAATTTGAGCAGACAATACTCATGTATCATCAAAGAATAACCTCCATCACATACCGCCATATTCACCAACACATCTGTACATTTGTTTGTTTCACGATACGAATGTCGAATCTTGATCTTCCAATCTTACTCCAATAATCTTCTAATATTTTGCAATAAGCTCCAACCATACACACTTCCTATTTCCCCCACAAATATATTTTTTTTTTTACGTAAGGATAATATGAATGGTTAAAAGACAATGTCCCACTTTACAAATTTGCACCCTTTATCTGGTTGTAAAAGTTGTTCTTCCTTCTTAGGATGGGAGAGAAACAAACCTCATTCTACCATCTCCCTCCCCCAAGGTTTAGAACCAAATGAGAGAACTTTTACCGTAATTGTAAATGGATATTGTAAAGAAGGTCAAATTAAGGAAGCCTTACGGTTCCTTTATTGGGGTTTAAGCCTCATTTTCTTGTGTTTAATGTCCTAATTAATGGTTTTGTGGATAGGATGGATAGAGATGGTGTTGATGAGACCGAAGAATCAATATGGAGCTCCACTATTTAATTTAACAAAAAAGTTAAAATCTTAAAACCAAAGTGCTCAATTTCAATAAAGTGCTCGTCTGAAAATTAGTGTATAATATTAAAACCTTAATATTCTATTATTAGGGCTCTTTCAAAACAAAAATCTTTTTTAGGGAAAAAACTGTATTCTTAATAATTTCAATAAAGTTCGTCAAAAAAAAATTATTTCGATAAAAAAATCATCTTTTATTCACAATTTCTTCTCGATGAAGTTTTATTTTTCACGGATACTTCTCAATAAAGTTAACAAATACATCATCCGGTCACTATTATAAGCAAAATTGAATATTTTATGTTCGTTCAATAAATGATGTTTGTGGTCTATATTAAAGACCACGTACATCAGTTATTGGATGAATCTCAAATATCAATTTTTGCTTATAATAATAATGAGAGCGTGCGGAGTACTAAAATCTTTAATAATGATATTAATAACTAATCAACGACTTCCCAAAAAAAAACTAATTAATGTCTAATTTAGTTTTGAAAAATATAAAACCCAAGCTCCAGGGGTGTCAACTTCACCGACCGCTCTTTCTATATCTCACTTGCAACCTCGCTTCTTTGCTTTGAATCTATCTGTTTTTCTTTCCCACTGCTTGCTCTAATCAAGACATCTCTTTGTGCAGCTGTTACAATTTCCAGCAGAGATGGAAGAAATATATAGAAGTGCGACAAGCAAAAAAGTTAGAAACTTTATAGATGACGATCTTGCATACTATTTCCTATTAAAATTGCCTCTAAAATCTTTAAAGTGATTTGGATGTGTTCGGAAAAGCGATTTGGATCTCTTTGTGAACCCTCTTATTTAAAATCATCATTTCATGAGCATCTTTCGCAAAAATTTCATATCTCATCATCATTCTTATTACGATATGATATCTCTCCTCCTACAAATTAGTCTTGCAGATTTTTATTTACTTTCTAGTGATGGATATGAGAATATGATCAAATTTGATATGCCAAATCCATTTCAAGAGGAGTATCATTTTTTTAGTATTTTGGATTCTGGTAGTGTTACCGGAATTCTTTGTCTCTACACACAAGATGGAAGAGTTGTATTTTGGAACCCAGCAACAGAGGAATTCAAAATCATTCCTCCAAGCCCTCTCGAGTCTCTACCACCTTATCAACAAACTAACGGCAATAAGTGGCCCTGCTAGGCTGCTAGCCATAATTGCTTTTTAGCTTCCTCAACAACATCTTCTCTGCTGCAACAACCTTGATAAAATGTTTGGGCATCTAGTTCATGGTGTCTATGTTGGTCTGAACACAATGGAGTCTCAAGATTCGATGTTTCCATTGTCAAAGTACTGGACAAGATATTCATTTAACACCACGGAAATCTATCTACATCTATGTGTTTGCGTCTTTTTCATTAATCAATCATCAATCAATAACATAATAGTAAAACTAGGCATACCCCTATCATCAATTCATCACATTAAAAAATAGGGTTAATTAAGTTTTTAGTTTCTATAAATATATTTACAGTTTTGTTTTTATTTCCTACAAAATAAAATCACATTTTTTAGTCTCTATAAAATTTTCCATCAGCATTTTTAGTCCCTATAAAAATTTCTCACCACCATTTTTAGTCTCTGTCAAAAAATTTGTCAACATTTTTGATCCCTAAAATGCTTAAGAAAAATGTCGCAGAGACTGAAAAGTGTGATTTATTTTATAGGGACTAAAAACAAAATTCTGAATATTTACAGAGACCATTTACTTAATTAACCTTTCTTAAAATATATAGATATTTCCCTTTACAAATTAACACCATTTGCAACCGTTAAAAAAATATTGTAGAGAACGTTTTTTCCATTGATGAAAACAATATTGCTTGTTGCTGGAAATTGGCGTCAGAGTTGCAAGAATAAAATATCACGACATCAAAAACTCAAATAAGTATTATTGAACCAAACAAGACCACTCTTTGGAAGAACGGGTCTATATCCTTCTACATCTTAATGCTTTCTCCACATATCTTGAGCAGCAAAGTAGTGTATCACGTTTTTTTCCACTATCTTAAAATAATATTTACTCGGATCCTTTTTACAAGAAACAAAACACATAAAGAATATAGATCAAGAAAACATTTTGAAAGTAGTTATTTTTATCTAATACTCATGCAAATTTAAATTTATTCTATGAGTGCCCCTATATTAATTATCTTGATTCAAGGGCGGATCTGTGTGAGGCTGAGTGTGGCTATTGCCACACCAGCCCAACCTATTTTTATTTTTTTAAAAAAAAATTATACAGAGCATAATTATATAATATATATATATATATATATATATATATGTGTGTGAAGGATGCTAGCAACACTCTCTTTTGAGCACTCTCTCTAGCACTCACTCTTTTATTGGGTGAAATCAATGTATGTCCCACCACTTTATGTGGGTTCCATTTCCAAAGTGTATGTCCTGCATTGCTTTTACCCAATAAAAGAGTGAGTGTTAGAGAGAGTGCTCAAAAGAGAGTGTTGCTAGCATTTCTCATATATATATATATGTTTTATTTCGAAACATAATGTGACATTATTCTTTGGTCTAATGGCGCGACATTTGTGTTTGTGCTTAGTGGTTGCCGGTTCAACTTTTAACTTTTGCGTTTTTTTGATAATTTTTCATGATAATATAAACAACATACATAAATAAATTTACTTGTAAAAATAAACTCAGTGAGAATCGAACTTGTGAACTCCAAACACATTGACTTGATTATCTTCCAGTTCCACTAAACTATAATGCTTGCAATGTTAAAAAAAAAAATTGTTGCAACTTTGACATATATACACACACACGCGAGCTCTAGGATATATAAATATATATTAAGATTTTTGAACTTACGTTGTGCATTATCAAGGGCGGATCTGGGATTGAATTATTAGTGGGGCTAAAAAAATTATTTTTGAATTGGAGAAATAAATTACAAAAATAACAACATATGTATTAATCATAACAAATCGTCAATCATTTATAGATAATGCACAGGGGCGAATCTGTGTGAGGCTGAGTGTGGCTATTGCCACACCAGCCCAACCCATTTTTATTTAAAAAAAATAAAATTATACAGAGCAAAAACAATTTATTTCTATAAATGATTGACGATTTGTTATGATTAATACATATGTTGTTATTTTTGTAATTTATTTCTCCAAAATTGTTAGTCTTACTTCATTCAAAAAGAATTTTTTTAGCCCCACTAATAATTCAATCCCAGATCCGCCCCTGTCTTGATTACAACAACTTACTTACTTTTAATATTCTCTTTCATAAGAAACAAGGACACAAATGAAATTTAACTTCTATTACATTTGAAAATTGGTCAAAATTTCTTATAAAAAGGACCAATTTTTTTGATGATTTTGTTTCTTGTAAAAATTATTGGAGGGAGTAGTCGTTTGAGGTTTGTGTGCGATTTTTAAGGAAATAATTAATTGTGTTGATTTCAATGATAAAATCAGTATCATTTACTAAAATACTCTTATAAACTGTAGTTAATGGAATAATTAAGTTGAATGAAATTCAACAAATAAGAATATAATAATGAAAAAAATAATAAATCTTGCATTGATATACTCTAACGTGACAATTATTTTGAAATAGAAAAATATGTTAAAAAACAATTATTTTAAGACAGAGAAGTACAAAATTTTAGATTTTCGTTTAACCTTGTTTAAACCACAAATCAAATATTTAGAAAAGAACGAAAATAAAAAAGAGTTTTGTTACTTAAACAACCGTTTAATTGACAACTTTTATGACAACCATAATTTATAAAGAAAAAGATGTATTAATACAAAAATTAAAGTAACAGGGAGAAATAAAGTAAAAGATAATGTAACGTGAGTGAGTCTTACTCTAGTGAAATAGGTCAACCGTAGGATTAATGTAATTGAATGGATTAGATTTAGTGTAAGTCAAGTCAATGGTGTAGACGAAGACTCTTAATCCTTATAGCCGCCACCGTTTCACCTCCACCCTCAGCAACTAATAACTCACAAACCCTAAAAATGGAGAACTCAACCCCAAATACAATCGATAGAATCAGCCATTTACCAGATGATATACTCTGTAGAATACTCTCTTTTCTCCCAACCAAACTTGCTTTCACCACCACCGTTCTCTCCAAAAGATGGGCCCCACTTTACAAATTACTCACATCTCTCTCCTTCGACGACCAATCCGTTCCCGACGAAGATACCTTCCTCCGTTTCTGTCGTTTCGTCGACACAGTCACGCTCTCCACCGATCTCATCAAAACGCTTCACCTCAATTGTGCTTCTCCTAATTGGAAACGTTTCAACCTTGACCTTTGGATCGGAACTGCTAAACAACATCCCGTTCAGAATTTCCATCTCGTCGGTACGTGGCGATCGATCCCCTTGCGCCCAAGTATTTTCAGATTTCCATCACTCGTTGTTCTCAAATTGAAGACGTTAAAAATTGTTGGTAATATCACTGTTGATCTTCCATTGCTGAAAATTCTTCATTTGGGTCGCGTTTATTTGAAAAATAAGACCAATTTCAACAAGATTCTCTATGGATGTCCCGTTTTGGAAGATTTGATTGCTAACATTTACTACAAAGAACCAACACCTGATCCTGACGAGGTTTTTACTCTTGGTAAAGCCACCGCCACTGGAGAGTTTAAAATCTTACCCAAGCTGATCAGAGTTCAAATCAATGCAGACGAGGTTCCGTTTAGAGCAATTCACAATGTCGAGTTTTTAGCACTCACTGTAAGTTAATAAGTTACCAATGAATTATTGATGATATATAATACTTGATATTGAGTTTCATTTTTTATTTTTATTTTAATTGTAGATGAGGAGCAGGCTTCCTGATCCGGAGATCAATTCCTATAACACACGCTCTCCTATATTTCTAAACTTAATCCTCCTTCAATTATGCATGTTTAACTTTCACCACTGGGATCATGTAATGGAAGTGCTTCAGCATTGCCCCAAGCTTCAAGTTCTCAGAATTAATAAGGTTTCTTATGTTTCTGGATTGTTTTTCTTCCTTCTTTACTTTCACTGTAGTTCACAAATCTTAATTTTGTACATGTTTTGCAGTTGGCACCCGACAATATAAATTGGAAATACCCAAATTTTGTTCCTGAATGCATTTCATCTCACCTCATATCATGTACTATAAACTATGAAGGCTGGGAAGATGAACTTCGATTTACAAAATATATTTTACAGAATGCGCGGATTTTACGGGTCATGAAGATCAACATTAGCCATTCATCAAATCCAAAGCCAAATCGGCGTATTTTAAAAGAAGAATTATCCTCGTTTCCAAGGATTTCTCGCAAATGTAAGCTTTCAGTTAGTGGAAGGATATAGGATTGTCTCTTCATACAAATGAACAGGAAAGAAGCCTTTTAATATGATCTAATTTGACGGTTAACTGCCATTATGGTGGAAGAACTTTGCAATTTATGTTTCATGATTGGATGGATGTATTATTATATTATTGAATAGTTTAACTGTAATATTAACCTAATTGTCTATTCTTAGCTATGGATAAGTTTAGTTGCTACTCTAAGCGAATTAACTATCTATTAGCTACCATATATCTTCTCTACCATATGAGTTTATCTTTAACTTGTTTCTAATGTTACAATTTTGCACTCTCGCTTGTTATGTACTATGCGTTCTGCAACTCTGCCCTCACTCGTTATGCTTGCTAGAAAGATTATTATCATATATAGTTTTTCAATAAGATGAAGCTTTTAGATCATTAAGGTGAAAATCACTAATTTTGTACTTCACCTATTGCATGGTTGACAACTACATAATTGTTAACTTTTGTGGGAAAATCACCATCTTTTAGAAGAGATAATCAATCTATTGACAGATTGTGAGGAGATTATCAGTGAAAAGAAAATATTTAAAATGCTGCTAGTTGCTATTGAACGCGGGGAAGGATTTGTGTTAAATTCTTTGTTCAATGCAGTGACTTACAAAAATGGCTATATGCCATATATAAGATGAGGCTGCTGCTACGGGGCTGGAAGTCAGGTTAGAGACTGTCTGTGTTTTGTTTTGATCTTCCTTTCATTCACTATGCATACTACTCATGGTTCCTCACATGTTATTATAGACAAAATGCAATGCCCAACCCTTGAAAGAAAAATGGTATGAGTTTTGTGAGATATGCTTTGTGCAAGCATGGATCAATCTGTGTTTCTTCGAAAGAAACTTTTGTTTGGATTGCAAGCGTTCGCTGTTCTGTTTCTCTTGTTGTCTTGAATTTAATTTCAATTTGCTATTCCCCTTTGTGGTTCTGATCCAATAATTCACCGAAGTCTCAAGTCTTACTAAATTTTCTGCAATCTGATACAAAATTCTTTAAAAACAGTCCTGCTTGTCGTTATGCTTGTATGATTTGTTCTTGGTTTAGGCGGTGAACCGAACTAGATACAATTTATGCTCTTTGTTAAATATGTGAAGTTCAAAAAACTTCTTATTGTAGGCCTTATAACTAACGATTGACATAATTTCTAGTTATGTCTTGAAAAAATCGACTCATTTCAAAGTGAGAAAGGTAACTCAATACTTTCTAATATTGAGTGCCTGGCTAATTCACTGTTCTTCTGTCGTTGGGATACATTAGCTTATGGATTGTAATCCTTTAGAATTCACTGTTCCTCTAGCTAATTCATATTAATTCTTAGTTCTCTTTCTCACTCTTTACATAATCCTTTTATATTTAAGCACAGTATAAAAGCATCTTTGACCAAGTTGTCGCATGTTCAAGAACCCACTTCCAAAAGCTTAAGTTGCTTTGGTGGAAATCCATGAAGGGTTTTAGATCGAACATGAAGCTTTGGCCAATTTCCTGGGGAACTCTGATTTTTATGAATTTATGTTTCAGAGTCTCTCCCTCTTCATTTGTTTGGATTCTTTATTGACATGCTGTTTCTCTTATGGTTTTGAGATTACCCATTAAGCATCCATTTTGACTGCCTCTTTTCATTCTGTTATCATTATTGGTTCTGTTAGATTTTTGTGATTCCTTCTATCGGTGTTTCTGGTTTTGTTTTGGTTTTGCTCAACTTTCTGTTTTTTCGAGCATTTTTGTTTCCGCATTAGGACTTTTTGACTTATATTTTTATACCCATTAGGACAACCTGATTGCCAAGTCTGTTCCTTTCTTTCCTAATTCATATTCAAATACATAAACCCAACAAAAGACAATATGTACCAAAGTTGTGATTCCAAGCATTGGAAAAACATTGTTGTGTCTGTCGAAATTTATTGAGGCATTGAATGAAAGCATATGCTAAAAGGCCAGGGATCATAATATTCCAGCTCCTGTTGATATTTCATGGTCTTGGCCTAGTGCTATGAGAATATTGCTTGCGTTAACCAAATTAAAGCCAAGGGAATAATGCTCAACACTAGAAGGAGAAACATTACCCTTTGTGTGTGAACTCCTAGCATGTCTTCAAAGACATCTTTGAAACATAGAGAATTCAGACATGCTTACAAACCAAGTGGCATAGTTGATTAGTTTAAAAGCTGTAATGAAGGTCATCAACAAAGTTTTTTTTCTTGAATTTCTACAATTAGTCCTATATGAGACTTTCAATTAGTGTTTTTTTTTTTAAGCAAAGGAGGAAACAGCCATTATAGCTGAGACCCCAAATATATAGATGAAAAAAGAAGTGTTTCAAAGCAAAAGAGAGGGGGGACATAAAACCCAAACCCTCAAAAGTTAGGAGATTCTAAAATTAGGTAAACCTAATATGTTGGTGACTAAGTCTGCCATAATATTAGGAAGAGGCTGAGTACACCAACAGTAAGAATGCAAATTTAAACCAATATTAGCAAGAAGGTCTGCACAATGGTTTCCTTCTCTGTATATATGAGTGACATAAAATTGCATAGAAGAGATCAAGTGCAAGCAGTTGTTCCATCTATTAATTAGTGTTTTAACAGCTGGACTGAATTGACCGATTAAACTAGTTGAACGTTGGTTGGTTTGTTTCTGATTGTATCGTAGTTTAATTGGATTAGATTGTATTGTAATTGAACCATGGTTGGTTCAACCGGTTTATATATTTTTTGCATTTATTTAAATTTATTTATATTTGTTGTACTTTTTTTTTTGTCATCTTGTTGATCTAGTTGAAGCATGACTCGAATTCAAACTCACCTTCAAACATGTCAAATATACTTTTATGTTTGAAGGTGGGTTTGAATCCGAGTCATGCTTCAACTACATGAACAACATGTCAAATATACTTGTAGTAATGTACCTTTATCCAATGAATTAACATAACATTTAGATAAATGAACATGCACAAGAATGACATTAACCTATCATGAGACGAATTCTTTATACATATTTGAAGAAAATGAACTTAATAACCTACCTACCAAAGGAGTTACACAAGGAAGCACCTGAAAGAGGTAGTTTTGAACGACTTTTATGACAATTTTTTTTTCTCTTTTCATTGATAAAAAACAATAGAGAGAAAAAAGAACAGAGAGAATGAGACCATAATGTGAGTAGGAGATAGAGTTGTCAAAAAATTGTCACAAAATAGTTGTACAAATATCATTTCTTTTATAACAAACTAACAATGCTCTGCTAGCCATAGGAGGATCTGCTAGCCATAGCCTATGTTTGGCATCTGCGACGAAGCTAGCCATTTTTTACGAGGGGGACAAATCTAAAAAAAAAATATTATTTTATGTGTTGTTTTGACAATTTTTATTGTTAGCAAAACTCTATTTGTAGTTGTTTAAGAGATTGAAAGTGTCAAAATAAGATTAAATAAACTAATTTTTATGTGTACTTTTCTATTAGTTTTCGACAAATAAACTCATTTGTATAAGTTAAATATACATTGTTGAGGTAGCTAATTCCACAATGTACTAAATTATTCAAATTAAAAAAAGGGATAGCCAAAACTACCACGTCACATACAAGCATAGCTTTGCCTTCATTTGACATCACATGATTCATCCTAATTTTTCAAAAGATACATTTTATACCTTATGCAAAATCAGAGTTGGTATATCCGCCGCGATACCAAAATGTACATGGTTGCTTTTTAGCTTCCTCAACATCTTCTCTGCTGCAGCAACCTTGATCAGATGTTTGTGCTTCGAGTTCATAGTTTCTATGTTGATCCGGTCACAGTGGAGTCTCAACTACAGGACAAGACCTTCATTTAACACCACGAAAATCTATCTACATCTATGCGTTTGCGTCATTTTCATTTATCAATCAATAATAACACAATAGTAAAACTAGTCATACCCCGATCATTAATTCATGATATTCAAAAATATTAATATCATTTACAAGTGGACAAATCCAGCCTCTAAAAAAAAAAAAGGACAAACCCAGTTTTGTCATATTAAAGAAAAATAAGTCCAACTTCTATTACACTAATGTCGTATGACAATTTAATTTTTTATTTTATTTAATTGAATATAAGTTGTTAATGTAAATACTATTATTTACAAAGTCAATCACTCCTAATTGTTGAATCATTAAAAAAAATACTTGATTTTTAATTATATATAATTTTAAAGTCACACTATTTGTGATTTGATGGCAATATAAAACTTTTTATACCGACCAAAAAAAAAATTAAACTTTGTTTCTCTAAGGTTGACAGGAAAACATAATAATAAGTAAGGACTGAGGTTCGAAATTTAGATTATTCGTTTATCTCCACCTCAAACTTTTTTTTTTGAAAGATCTCCACCTTAAACTTAAAAGTGAATTTCTAACAATTATTATTAGACTTATGGGCAATACTTTTAAACGTCTTCCCCTCTTCACCAACCTGTGTATCATAGGGTGTAACATATTTTAATAGCTAGAGTGGAAAAACCAAGTGCAAGAAGAAAGG
>Ga0228710_1001621_pt1 | contig 34169 bp, 28 predicted proteins | sample MedpolnodulmetaG_FD_177995 | JGI IMG/M metagenome (GOLD analysis project Ga0228710, IMG submission 177995) | Root nodule microbial communities from Medicago polymorpha collected in Santa Monica, California, United States - pink nodules | ecosystem: Host-associated > Plants > Roots > Nodule... | reverse complement strand
AAAAAATTAAAAAAAAAAAAAAAAAACTATCTCACTATAAAACATTTTCGTTTATTTTTTAATGATCCTCTAAAAAATGATGGATAATAAATTATATATCAATATTTTTTTTAAGGAAAGGTATTATAACATTTCATTATAAGAAGAGTATTGATATAAGGTGTTACATCGAAATAAGTTGTGAAACTAGTTTACAATGTGGTTATCCCTCCTAAAGTATGAGCAGTATCATTTGTTTGTCTCTTATTAAACTCAATCCGATAGTTTGTAAATTGAGAGGCAAAAGTATTTTTGCAAGTTGTTATAACATGATCAAATTCCATAGCATCAACCCGATTCTTGTGAAAAATGTTTGCTGTAGCTTTTGAATCAAACATGAAATCAACATTATCAAATTGTATATCGCTAACCCATTGAAAAGTATGTAAGCAAGCTTAGTGCTTCAGCCACATCCATGGTGCACAAAGGAGTAAAACACTTAGTTTTAGCCAAAACAAAAGCACTTTTCTCATCTCGTAAGAACAGACCAATTCATGTTTTGTTTAACTCGCTAGAAAATGAGGATATGTATTACATTTGCGGCGACCACGTTATGGACGTTGCCAACAAACTTGAGCTAAATCAACTGTTGTCGCGCAAACGTTCTGACCTACTGACCCATAAGTGGAAGGCTACTTTGTAACAGTTGTTGCGTGTTGCGAATTCCAACTCAGGTTGGTGTGAGTTTCGTTCCGACGAGCACATGTTGTAGCATTAGCTAGCATCCAATACTTCATCAAATGATATGCTCTCTCTACCACTTGCGTAGAGTTATGTCATGCTTTACCTAGTGGTGGAGCCAGACTAGGGTTCGAGTGGGCCCCAAGCAAAAAAAACGAAAAATACTAAAAAAAAAGTTATTTACTTTTAAATAAAATTACCATGTGGTCAACCCTTTTCTCCATTTCAATACGCGTTATTTTCACACTTTCAAGTGACTTGAAATGTATAGATAATTATTTTGGATTTTTAAGTAATTTTTTTTATAGTCAACTTTATGCTTATTAAAACATGAATTTTGTGTGTGTAATTTATTTTAATGGTCCACCCAAACTTTTTTGTCTAACTCCGCCAGTGGTCCAACCATGATTCGAGGTTGCGTGTTTCTAAATGATCCAAAAAGGGCAGCTATACAATGTGCACATTCTGACGTGAGTTGATGCAACAACAAAACGATGGTTTAAGATGCCGTATTAGTTTTGATAGCAGCCTTACTAATAAAATTATATTGGTTTAAAAGTGACGGACTAAAAAAACCCAAAAATTGTAAAATAGGGGATCAAAATAGTGGTTTTAGAAATAAGGGGACTAAAATTCCGATTAAGTTAAAATAGGGGATCAAGAGTGCATTTAAACCAATTTTCTTTTAAGGAAATTCTTGAACAACGCCCTCGTTAGAGACCTTTAAATACTCCATCCCTCTCTATATGTAAGCCCTCTTTACTTTTTTCACATTTCTTAAGAAAAGTTGTTCGTGCAATTAATATGTCTATTTTGTATGTTAATATTACCAAACTGTCCTTTGCAAATTAGTAGCATTAATTAGAATAATACTAAATATAGCGAAAATTCCTATCCCGAAAGCATCCCGACTATGTGGTATGACACTTGTGTTTTCACTCCCATTGGTATCTTCTGTTATTTATCTCACCTTTTCCTTCCACAACCTTCACCCCCTTCTATACCATTCATTATTGCCGACAAAAATGGACTCTTCTCCATCATTCAGTATGGTGTGTGTTTTATTTAACAAGAGTAGATCAAAAGTTCACAATGAAGTGCCACGGTCCTAACCAATCACGGTAGAATGCTTAGGTCTAGTCCAGAAGAATGTCAAATGATGTCCCAAATGATATTAGTAGGTGGACATGTGGTTCTATTATTTTATAAATATGAAAATTAGCTTTTGTGAAATTTTCGTGAGCATATGTCTCCGGACATATAACATCACTCAAAAAATAATGTGTATTTAGTAATTTAAAAGAGTGTCTTGCTAATCGGTGCTCTCAGATCAATGGCTAAGGAAACCAAAAATAGAATATTTATATTGAATTCAACAATGTTTTGACTTTTAAAAAGTTAAATTATTCACTTTTCATTATTTCCCAATACAATGTTACTATTTTTATGATCTTAACCAATGCCCCAAGGGCACTCTTTAGCATTTCCCTTTAAAAAAAAAGGTTTACATGTAAGGATAAAAATAAAGTCAAATAGATACTTAGATATAAGGATGGAGGGAGTATAAAACACTCTGCATGTAGATGATAACGTCAGGTTAGAATGCTCTTCAAATTGATGAAACTCATTGTCATGTAGTCATGTTATTTAATATAAAAGGATACAAAAAGGTACGTTCATGTTCGTTCATACTATTATCTGTCAAAGATTTTGAAGGCATGCAATTTTTAAATTAACAAGTTGGGAAAGAGAAAAATTGTTATTACTAATTCATATGGAATTTGAACCGGGCCGCTTGAAGATATGCAATTGAAAGCAATCAGTGCCCAAAAAATCACTTTGCTTCTCATAAATCAAAATTCATAGAATAACAACAACAAATTCCTAATACTAGTAGGACTGATTTCCACGTTCAAGAAGGGTTTTAGTGTGAGGATTCTTACCCCAAGCTCTCTCCCTCCACAACAACTCCACTTCATCAAATGTCAACCCTTTGGTTTCTGGAACCAAAAAAACCACAAACAAAAACGCTATAACAGCTATAATAGCAAGAAGCAAGAATGTAGGACCAGTCCCTGCAGCTTCTGCAATGGAAAGAAATGACTGAGCCACAATCAAATTTGAAATCCAATTCACAGTAGCTGACATGCCTCCACACATTCCTCGGTACTCCTGCGGATATACTTCAGAGTTTACTGCCCACGGCACAGGCCCCATCCCTGGCGAGAAAAATGCAATATACAGGGCCAAACCAACAACTGCAAGCCATCCATACAAATCATTTTGATTTGTAGTAGTGGTAGATGATTGGTTAAAAAATGAGACGGATAAGATAATTAGCGATGCTATTACTCCTCCTAAGCTATATAGGGCTAATTTTTTCCGTCCTGCATGGTCAATAAGGTAAATACCAAGAACTGTTCCGGCAGCATTCAAGCCAGCAACTATGAGAGAGAGTTGAAGAGCCAACTCATTAGAGTGAAAGCCAGCCATTTGGACAATTGTTGGACTGTAGTACATCACTGTGTTTATACCTGTAAATTGCTGAAAAGCCTGTACAACCAATAAATATGGGATGCTATAAGAAACTAACTCGGATACTTTTAAAAAGCTCAGAACCGAATACACCGATATGCTACCAGAATCTAAGCGCGGCTGATCACGTATACATTGCATTCAGCAACTAGAAAATAATGTGAAACTGAACAAATAAGATGATGATCTTCTCATGTCGCGACACAATTCTTGCAATGAGGCTGAAGATGTTGCTTCATCATAATCACACACGACAGTTTGCAAACAATTAGTGTTTCTATGGTTCTTTTTTTAAAAAAATTATTATTAGTTAAGGACCTGTAAGGTCATAACATAGAACATGTGTACATTTACAAACATTGTTATCAGAAAAATTGCAAAAACTATCGTTCAGAAGTTAAAGAGAGAGGCGTGCGGTAGGCTAGTCACTAGTTATTTCTCGATATTGGCATGTAATTCAAGAAAATAGAACTGTTACTCTTTAAATCTCTTAAAAAATTCACTGAATCAAATGTGTAGAAAAAGGTTTATGCCGCCTAAGCCTAACTAATTTCAGTACAAGAAAAGTTATATTTTGCAACAACAGTATCTCTGAATTAACTTTTACCTGTAGTCCAGCTCCGGCAAGGAATGCAAGCCTGATCTCTTTTGATTTAAAAACATGCCCGTATCTGACATCAGCCCTTTTTTGGCGGTCTTGCTCTGACTGAGCTGTAAGTAAAGCAACTTCATCCTCTAAACGATCAAAGTCATATATCTTACCAAGCACAATAATGGCTTCATTTTCCCTATTCTGCGTATCAAGGAAAATCATTATATTAAAGAATTGGTTTTTGAATGTATAAAAATGACGTTACATTTATGTAGAGCCATCTGGGCGATTCAGGCAGGAAGAGCATAAGAAAAAACTGAATTACTGCTGGCACACCCGAAACTCCCAGCATCCATCGCCATGTCCCGGGGACCTGCTTGATTAAGAATAAATTACTTTAAAACTGGAATATAACATTTCGAGCTAATAGTCATACAGAACTCTGCTTTGCCGTTTTTGTTCCTCTTTATATAGGTTGCAAGAAATATGTGTGCGTTAATTTCATCAGAAAATAGATTGGAACAATGTTAAAGCAAGTTGAATGAAAATGGACAAAAGAGAATTAACCTGCGTAAAAGAAAGATTTACTAGATAAGAAATAAACTGTCCACCAGTAATCATAAGCACGTTTGTGGCTACAAGTCCTCCCCTTATTTCTGATGGTGACAATTCTGCAATATACACGGGAGCAGTAACTGAAGCTATACCAACAGCCAAGCCAACCAAAAGACGGCCAAGTATGAGAATATAAGGATCTGGCGAAGCAGCCATGACAATTGCTCCAAGAATAAAGATAAAATCTGCAATGATGGTTGCCTTCTTTCTTCCATAAAGATCATTAATCCAACCACCTGTTGCTGCACCAACAATTGCACCAGCCACTGCCATGCTGACAATTGTTTCCTGAAGAAAATGACTGTATCTGACGGCAGGAAAGTCATCTTTAATATAGAGGAGAGCACCAGATATAACACCTGAATAAGAAGAAGAATAAGTCAGTAATGTTATTGTTGTTGAGGAGTAGAATTAGAAAGAAACGTATATACGTACCAGTGTCGTAGCCAAAGAGCAATCCGCCAATGCTAGCTACAGAAGTGAGACCCAAAATGTAAGGGTTCTTAAACAAGGAGACTTTCCTTTCAGGATGTATATCCAAATACCCAGAGCTTCCTGGTAGTGGTATCGTCATCGTAAAAACAAAACAGAAGTAGATGTGTTGTGTTGTGTTGTGTTATGTTAGTTAATGACAACGTGCTTATCGTTATCCACACCACTGTCAGCCAGCTGACTCACCACCAGATCATCGCCATCTCTTTTTTTTATTTAACAATATATCACATGTTATTATTAATCATATTACTCTTCTTATCATTCACACCACAAAATTCCAAAATACACTCATTTTATCAAATTATCCTTTTATTTACAATTTCTTTCATAACAACAACATTAATTAATAATTAACTAATTCAAAGAAACGAATTCCATGAAGGTTGGTGTGTTTTCTTCTCATTTTTCTAATTCTGGTGGTATATATATACAACATGATCAACACATTACTGTGGAATCATGACTCTAACAATTGACGTCATAGTGCTTTACTTTTACATCAGATCATCGCCCCCACCACACTTATTGTCAACATCACCGTGATACCTTTCCTAAAGTTGCTAGTAAAGTTTGGAATACTAAAATAGAGAGAATTTTGATTGAATATGTCATGTGTAAGATTCACACTACTCTAAATATGTATAAATAAATTTTCTAGTTTTGAGCTAAGTTTTCTATCTTCTTATTCTTGACATTTACTCAGTTTTAGTAGTCTAATAATAATTTGCATTGCTTCAAAATAATTTTACCAATATAATAAAGAAACAAAAGGCCAAATCCAGCATTTTCTTCCTCGGCATCCCCAATGCTCAAAAATAGAAAAATCCCCTTACAAATTTTCTCATGTACTTTGTGTTATTTTGATAGGATAGTAAAGAATTTAGCTATCTAGCTAGATTATTGATCATTGTCCATCCCAAGAAGGTTTCGCGAGTCAGAGTTGTTGTTAATGTTGGTGCTGCCCCAAGCTCTCCCTTTCCATATTAGTTCAACCTCGTCAAAGGTCAATCCTTTAGTCTCAGGAACATAGAGAAGCACAAACAAAAAGGCAAGCACGGTTATGACAGCAAGAATCAAGAAAGTAGGACCAGTCCCTAAAGCTTCAGCAACAGAAAGAAATGTCTGAGACACAATGAGATTGGAAACCCAACACACAGTAGCTGACATACCACCACAAATTCCTCTATATTCTTTAGGATATATCTCTGAGTTCATTGCCCACGGCACTGGTCCCATCCCGGGGGAGAAAAAAGCAATATACAGTATTAAACCCAAAACTGCAAGCCATCCAGTAGTATTTGATGGCGATGCTGCTGCTGAGGATTGATTTGAGAATGCCACAGACAAGAGAACCAAAGATGTAAACACTCCTCCTAAGCTACAAAGAACTAATATCTTCCTCCCTGCATGATCAATGAGGTAAATACCAAGAACAGTTCCGACAGCATTCATTGCAGCAACAAAGAGTGAGATTTGAAGAGCCAACTCATTAGATTGAAATCCAGCCATTTGAACAATGGTTGGACTGTAGTACATCACTGTGTTAATGCCAGTAAACTGTTGGAACACCATCAATCCTGCTCCAACCATGAATGCTAGTCTGATTTCTTTAGATTTAAAAACATCTCCAAATTTGACATTCATATTTTTCTGTCTGTCTTGTTCTGCCTCAGCTGTTAGAAAATCAACTTCATCTTCAAGACGAGCCAAGTCATAGATGTTGGAAATGACATCAACAGCTTCATTCTTTCTGTTCTTCATAAAAAGCCATCTAGGTGATTCAGGGAGGAAAAGCATGAGAATGAATTGAACAAGTGCAGGGACAGCTGAAACACCCAACATCCAACGCCAAGTACCAGGGACACGCGTAAAGGCTAGGTTAACTATGTAGGAAAGGAGTTGTCCACCGGTGATCATGAGGGAATTAGTACTGACTAATGAACCTCTAATTTCGGAAGGTGATGCTTCGGCAATGTAGACGGGAGCGGTGACTGAGGCAACGCCGACACCTAAACCAACAAAAAGGCGTCCGATTATGAGAGTGTAAGGATCAGGTGCGGCAGCCATACCAATTGCTCCAATAATGAAGATGACATCGGCGATCAGAGTTGCGTTCTTTCGTCCGTAAGCATCGTTAATCCAACCACCTGTTGCTGCTCCAACTATTGCACCAGCTATTGCCATGCTGACTATTGTTTCCTGCAGAATGTTACTTTCTCTAACTGATTCAAAATCATCTTTTATATATAGAAGAGCTCCTGATATCACACCTGCATGCATGCATGCATCCATGTGCCAATTTATATTTAATTATTTTGACATCAAACTATTGGTCTTCCACTAGAGCACTGTTAATTATAACCAGTTTAACATATGATACAATATAACAAGATCTTAATTAGTAGTACTCATGATGATGTCATGTACGAAGTTAATTTGTGTGAGTCTTTGAAATAAATAAATAAAAATAGTATAGTAGCGTACCTGTGTCGTAGCCAAAAAGCAAGCCACCAATACCAGCGACAGCAGCGAGACCGAGAATATAAGGATTCTTAAAAAAAGACATTTTGCGTTCAGGATACAAATCCAAATACCCTGAGCTACCTGGGGCAGAAGATTGTACCATAGTCGTCATCCTTTCTTTCCTAAATCCAATCTCATCAATTTATATGAAGATCGAAAGGAGGAGGATTACAATTCTTAGCATTTATAAGTAACATGATTCATTATTATTTTCCATATAAAAAAAATACATGAATTTATGTTGTCTTTTTGGTAATTTACTCTTTCATCTTAAATTATAAATCGTTTTAGTAATTTCCCATATAAATTAATGATATAATAATGAAAGGTATTGTGAACCGACTTATAATTTAAAACAATTATAATTTTGAACGGATGCCTAAGTTAAGCCAAAAATAGGAAGGCGCGAGAGAGATTTAACAACTAACAGCGCAGCCATTTTGAATGTGAAGCCTCAAATCACTATTATGGTTGAGAAATACTACATGTCTACTTTCTAGGAAATTAATTTAAATCGAACTATCTAGACATACATACAGAGAGATACCACTTAACTAATTAACTCCCATATATCTATCTGACACCTCTCTATCTCTAGCTAATTTCTCTTCTCTTGCTCAAATTCAAATTGAAAGAAACAATTCATTCCTTCGGCCAAGACGGGGTAGCAGGCAGCGACAATGGTGGCCGGAATGGGAATGAATATGAAAGCAGGAAGTTCCGGTTACCTGGAGATGCATCCAGAACTCAAAATCTCCATGTTCCAAAATCCATACATCCTTGGAACCACATTCGCTGCCGGCATTCGTGGTCTCCTCTTCGGATACGACACAGGTGTCATATCCCGTGCGCTTCTATACATAAAGGAGGATTTCAAGATGGTGAGGAATAGCAGCTTCATTCAAGAATTAATCGTTGGAATGGCATTGTTGGGTGCAATTTTCGGCGCTGCCATTGGAGGCATTGTAAATGATGCTTGGGGACGTAAAACACCCACCATTATTTCTGACATAAACTTCATCATTGGATCTCTTATAATGATGGTTGCCCCAAATCCATATGTTATCATAGCAGGTCGGTTACTTGTTGGTTTAGGTGTGGATATGGCCTCTGTAACTGCTCCGGTTTATATCGCTGAAGCATCTCCCACCGAAATCAGAGGTGGATTGGTCAGTGCCAATACACTTATGATTACTGGCGGACAGTTTCTTTCATTTGTTGTGAATTATGGTTTGACAAGAGTTCCTGGTACATGGCGATGGATGCTTGGTCTTGCTGGCACACCTGCTATTGTTCAACTTATTATCATGACTTTTCTCCCTGAATCACCAAGGTGGCTTTACATGAAGAATAAGAAACAAGAAGCAACCTGTGTGCTTTCGAAGATTTGCCCGTCGCCTCGTTTGGAAGATGAGATTCAAATTTTAGAAGATACTTTGGAGAAAGAAGACATGAGTGTGGTTAAAGTTAAATACAGCGATGTGTTCAAGTCTAAGGAAATCAGATTGGCATTCATTTGTGGTGCTGGACTTCAGGCTTTCCAGCAATTTGCTGGTATTAGCATTGTCATGTATTATAGCCCTACGATTATCCAGATGGCTGGATTCAAATCAAATCAAGCGGCTCTTTTTCTTTCCCTGCTTGTCTCTGGCATGAATGCAGCTGGAACAGTTGTTGGAATTTACCTTATTGACCACTTGGGTAGGAAAAAGCTTGCTCTTGGTAGTTTATCTGGGGTGATTGGAGCATTAACAGTTCTATCTGTAGCTTGTTATGTTATTTGGTTGGCTTGCTGTTTTTGGTTTGGCTTTGTATATTGCTTTCTTTGCACCTGGAATGGGCCCTGTACCTTGGACTGTTAACTCTGAGATTTATCCTGAAGAGTATAGAGGTATGTGTAGTGGAATGTCTGCAACTGTTAATTGGATTTGCAGTGTCATTATGTCTACCAGCTTCCTTTCTGTTGTTGATGCTATTGAGCTTGGTCAGACTTTCATGGTTCTGCTGGCTGTTTCTGTCATTGCTGTTGGTTTTGTGATATTCTATATGCCTGAGACTAAAGGATTGACGTTTGAAGAAGTGGATCATTTATGGAAAGAGAGAGCCTATGGGAAGAACTACAACAAAGAAAGCCATGCAGAGCAATCAACTTCTTTCACTACGTGAATGAACTAATATATGCATTCATGTGTGGATCATTCACTATATATATGAAGCTTCTTCTATGCTCACTGTGGTGAGCCAGAGGCGGAGAGTGGTCCGTCCATGCTCCAAGTCTTTAATATTTTTCTTGTAAGTCTTGGAACTTTGTGTTTAGTATACAGTTATAAATAAATTTGTATGCCAGGCAATATGTGTTTATATTATTAAAGGGAGAAGCTGTGTGTAATTCGGTCCTTGTCGAAAATCACATAAGGTGTAAGTGATATCTGATAAGAACCAATCACATTTAACAACATCATTTTGTGAAGATGTTTTTCGCGACAACGGGCATTTTCAAACAAAAAATGACAAAAGGTACATAAAAATGTCAGCATATAACCAAACAAATTCTCATTTGCCACACAAAGTAGTAAAATGCCCAGGTTCTTGACGGAGCTCGTATATTACTGCTTGCATTACTGCATTACGCTGGTTTATAATTTCTGCATTTATGTTTCTTTATCATCACAAAATTTTTAAAGTTGCATATTAGATGTATAAGCTAGAGAAGGAGAGGAGGTTAAATGAATATTTGTGACTTCTCTTTTCCGTTTCCTGTTTGGGTACTATAAAGGAGTTAATTTAGCTAGATAAAGGCAATAATAAGCTAGAAATCAATCAACTGTATTATTCTACACTGCGTTGCAAAATACAAAATCTGCTTGTGTCGATGAGATAACATATTGCCACAAGAAAAAGAGGGAGTTATGAAAAAAGATTGTCTTCACTCTTCAAACATTGGTTGGTTCCAAAAGTGGCTTTGTTAGCCCCCTGATCAGTTAGTTATAGATGAATTGACATCCATCGTAGCCTGTTGAGAAGCAAAAGGTAGCAATTATGAGTTTGTTACTTTGGCATAAAATGAACCAAAGAAGTTTACTAAATTAAATTACTCACTAGGATCAACCGAAACCAATACGGCTGTCCCTCCAAACTCGCAAGTGCCACCAGAAGCTTTAGTCCTTTGCCAGTAACTATTGAAGGCATAGGAAGCATGTGCAAATACACTGTCGGGCTGAAAGCAAGGCCCGTTCGGCTGAATCGAAGTGCAATCTGCTCCTGACCAACAAGCATAATTCATGGCCTCTTCGATGATTGGATCTGGAACTGAAGCCTTAGCCACACACCACAAGGTGGCCTGTGGGGCGGTGTTGGACCGCGGCGGCACACTTGGTGGTGGGTAGACCACGGGTGGCTGATATACAGTTGGGCTTGGGATAGTGCCTCCACTAGGAGATTGAAAAGTACTTGGTGGGCTGGGGATACTGCCACTGCCACCAGTAGGGGAAGGTATGAATGGTGGTGTTGGCTCGTAGTATGGTGGAGCGGGCTCAAAATAAGGTGGGCTCATCGATGGCCCAGGTGGGCCTGGAAAAATGATGGGGGGATTCAGTATAGGCTCTGGTGAGCTTGGTATGTTACTGGGTGGGCTTGGAACAATTTCAGGTGTTGGTGTTGGAAAGTTATCTGGTGGGCTTGGAACAATTTCAGGTGTTGGTGTTGGAAAGTTTTCCGGTGGGCTAGGAGTTACGGTTGTGGGGGCTGGAGGTGGGCTTTGGGCTGGAAGATCAGGTGAGGTGGAAGGAGGTGATGGTTGGGTAGGTTGTGAGCTTGTGGGTGTTGGAATAGTGGTAGAAGGAGTACTGCTACTTGGTGGTGGGTATACACAATATGGAGGGCTTTTTCCTGGAGCTAGTGATTCATAAGGAGGCAAAGATAATGGAGAGCTAATACCATAGGGTTGTGTATTTGATGAATATATAGATGGATCAAAATCAAAATGCTTCATTATTTTCAACTTCTTTGGGTTCTTGTTGAATACAATTCTTCTGTGTTTAGGGGCTTTCAATAGTCTTATTGATCTATTTGCATCTGCAAAGTGGAAAGTAAGAGGCTTTTGAGTTGTGATCTCAATAACATAATGCAGTTGCAACTATATTTTGGTGCCCTTTGTTGCCTGGCTGACATGCAAACAACTTCCATATATAACCTATCTATGCAAGATCATAGATTCATGGATAATTACTTTTAGCTAGAAATTAAAAAGTTGGGGTAACACGGTTAGTACAACTCTCCTCCTTTTTTAATTTAGAAAAATTGATTGATAAGAAAAAATGCATGTGAGATGAACCGATTTACATTTACCCTTTGATAAACACGGCTTAGCTTACCACAATGAGTGAGAGAAATAGTAGCTAAAGTCAGGCAGAAAAGAAGCATCCTTGCACTCCTTCTTCCTTTGCTTGTTGCCATGATCCACTTGCAATTTCTGTTGGTGCAATGCCACCTGATACACGAGGCTTCTGGTTGTGTGTTTTGCTTCACTTTTGCACCCAATTTCAGTGCACTGAAAGACCTAAAGGTAGAACAATGTGAGGTTTTATACACAAGCAATTTGGTAACCCCTAGAATCGTCAAGAGTAAAGGAAGAAGAGTAGACAAGTGGTCCTGTTTGGGATAAAGATTGATTCTTTGGGGAAGAGTAGACAAGCGGTTCTCTTCGGGATAAAGATTGATTCTTTGGGTGACAACTTCGATGCACTACTAGTACTATCTTTGGTTGGAGAAGTATTGTGTGTATGAAGGAATGGTAAAAGTGCAATCATAAATGTGTATTTTATGGGTATTAGTGCACCGTTTAAACAAATATCCTTTTGTGTTTGCATGAGCTCATTTCATGGTGGTATATATGCTTGCTTCAACCTTTGGAAAAGTTGAAAGTCTGGTTTTTTAACCCTCCCCCCCTCTCCTTTTTTTGCTTGCTTTCTACTCAAAGTTCGCATGATCTCCTTTTCCTCATGGAAAGACTAGAATTTCCCTTCTTGTGGCGTGAGAAAGAGGGATTAGTCACAGTAGATACAAACGAGTCGCCAATTATATATAAAAATAAATCTCAAATAGAATACATGCATAGAAGTTCTCTCATGGTTAAGAAGAAAAAGAAGAGAACTAGAAATTAAAAAAATGAACAATTGTAACATAACTTTATATAAAGTGCATCCAATTGAATCTAACTGGAGATTCTTCCAGTACCGTTTTCCAACTCATCTATACTAGTACAATACAAATAAATACACACTATTTTTTGTTTTGTTTAATTCCTAGTTTCTGAATCTTCAACTTTGTAAATCCTTCTCTCCTATTTCTGCTGCTATTTGGAATACGCCTACCTAAGCAGGCAACTCATGAGGAACAAGAAAGCATGCATACACCTGGTCGATATGCCCATGCTGGGGGTAAGCGAGCATACTTTTCCATTCCTGGCTGCTCATCAAAAGGATGCTCCACTAATTTAAGTAACCTACGAACTTCTCCAAAATCACCGATTTCTGCAGCATCAATTGCAGTCTGGCAAAGATAGTTCCTGAGAATATATTTAGGATTTACCATATTCATGGAGGTCTTCCTCTGATCATCAGAAATGCCACTTGTAGAGAGCTGCAAAAACCCAAAGCAATGATAGAGATGTCAAAAGCACAGGCCATCTTGGTCAAAATTGATTTAATCACATAAAGTATCACTGCAACTTATGCATCAAGAGGGTCAACATCTTATCAAATAAACAATTTGTGAAAAGAAAAAAAGTACAGACACCGATTATATCACATGGATATGATGAAGCCCAACCAAGCAAAATTTCAAAAGGTATCCAAATGACCAATCCATGACACTGAGTACTTGCTCATCTATAATCTGAATAGAAATGTGCCAATGATAGTATGCATCTTCAAAACTGCTTGTTAAATAAAGATAAATGAACCAAAAACTTTACAAGCATTGATCCAAGATTATGCCACTTGAAAATTAAGAATTATTTCCTACAAGTGCCTTGGACGACTAAAGAAAAACACAAACAATTATACCTCGTGTATATAGGTTTTCAACCAACTTGTCCACGCTTCTTTACGCTCTTGACCAATATCTAATAGCACTGACTTTAATGGCACTAACAATTCATCATCTGGAATGCTTGTGTCCGCTTTAATATTTGAGAGTGTGCGAAAGAAGTTTGTATAATCAACTTTGTCAACAGCCATATTAGTAAGAAGTTTACCAATCAGCTGTTTATTATACTTAGGGAGGCCAAGCTTTTTGGTCATTATATCTTGATAATCATCCATAAATTTTGTTCCATATCTGAAACAGACCAACCATAAGGTAAATTTTTCTCCTATAAAGAGGAGTGGGGGAAGGCTATTAGAAATGTTACTATTACCTTTCCAAAGCATAGTTAGCCTCTTTGTCATTTATCAAATGAGCAGCTGACAGTGTTGTTGTAAACTGTGCAAGATTCCACAAACCAATGTCAGGCTGGTTTGCAAAACAGTATCTTCTACCTGGAAGGTCTGTGGTATTTGGGGTAAATTTAGGATCAAAAGCATCCAAAAACCCAAATGGACCATAATCAATAGTAAGACCCAAAATGCTCATGTTATCCGTGTTCATCACACCATGAGTAAAACCAACCCCCTGCCATCTAGCAATCATTGAAGCAGTACGCTCAGCAATCTCTACCGCCCATGCTGATATAGAATACCATTAAAAAGAACAAAGGATTTATAGTCAGCATTGTAGTTACTTTGAAATTAAAATTCAGAAAAGCAACTGAATAACCCATAAAAATGAAGATAACATAATAAAGTCACTAGTAAAAAAATAAATGGTTGCATAGCTTCCATTGTGTAAGTTATAATCGAGAGGTTGAGTGTACCCTAGCAACTGTAACTACATAAGACAGAGCTTGGTATTTTTGAAGTGGTTGGAAATGTTGGCAAATAAATCATCCTTACTGCCACACTCTGTTGTCAATGCGGCGCGGCCAGCCCAAAAATTGGCGTGGGAGCGCGGCGCGTAGCGAGCGCTATTTCGGCGTTGCGAGCCAAAATAAATTTAACACTAAAATACTACGCTATTAAAAAAAAATACTAAATACCTTAAACATTACAAAATTCATGAAAAATACTAAAATACCTTATATTACTACTACTATTCTATTACTCAAGTAGTGGTCTATTATTTTTTATAACCATTATTGATCTATTATTAATAAATAATACTATTTTTATTTAAATATGTTACTATTGTTTTTTTATTTATATATATATAAAAAAAATCTATTGGTTTTTTTCTTAAATAAAAGGTCAAGAGGCCGTGCAGGGAAAGTAATAAAACAAAACATTTTTTTTAAGCCCATTATATTCGGGTTTAAATTTGGCCAGCCCACACAAGTCTTCACTAACAAATAAACCCTAGACCTAATTCTGTGCATGCAGCCGCCGCAAAAACAAACAATTTTCTTCTTTCATTCACTTCTCAGTTTTTTCACAGTACAATCAAAGATTTCTTTCATGTCTTCTCATTCTTCTTTCATTTCTTCTCATTCTTCTTCTCTTGACCGTGGATGAAGGGTACAATTTGACCCGCGTAAACTCAGATCCAGCTGCTCCGATTGTACGATTTTGACCCTGAAAAAAAGGTTTTAAGTGAATATCAGCCGCTTTGACCCAATTTTGGCTGCTCCGCTCCACCGAATATCGGCTGCTTCACCCGCTTTCTCCAAACGCTCCGCCTTGTAGCACTGCGTCGCGTTTTGTCATTTTTGGCCGCGCCACGATAGCACTGGTAACGGCCGCTATTGACAACAGAGCTGCCACATTGCAAAATCTTGCACAATACAGATCCTCATTCACTACTTTCAAAATGTGCTGGAAAGCAATTTATAGAAAGAACTAACTGGACCATATAGGCCTACTTGACCAAGCCCAACATCCTGCCACCAAACCAACCCTATTGCTTGGACCCCATCCAGGTTACCCATATCCAAGACTAAGAATAACTGGCCTGGCTAACTTAATTGACTGGACCTGATGCAGAGATACACTTGGACAACTGTCAAAATAAGATGGACTTGGTGTGTAAAGAAATTTCTCTTCCTGACCATGACAGAGATGATTCTGGGTATTATCTGCACTACCATGCAACAAGGGGAACAATGCCACCCGAACTCTTCATATATAAAGGTAAGATGTTCCCTCCATAGTCTAAACACACTGATTTCTCAGTCTCCCTGTTTTGGCGTTGTTTCCCTTATGGAGCCTTCATAGTCTTAGGCAGGAAAAGTAACTGAATGTTGTGGTTCATAACGTAGATAACAGCATCATCTTGTTGAAAATAAAAAAAATCTGTTGTCTGAGTTTTAAAGGAGCCAAATGACCCTTCTCTACGACACGTGAATATAAATGATCTAGAAGATATAACAAGACAAAAGCTCAAAAGTTTTTTTACTAAAGAAAAATGAAGTTTATTTTCTTTTTTCTAGATGTTTAAGTAAACCAAACACTGAAACAGAAGGTGCACATTATCATTATTCCCAGTCAACCCAAGTTGAAAGCTGTATAGCCTCAACACTAATAACAAAAACAGGAGGCCGTGAAGCCCCAGAAGTTGATACCAAAGAATTAAGCAGAAAATAACAGCCATACCTGCACACTGTAGGTTTATACAAAATTCAATATCATATCATAGTATGATGAAGGCAGCAGTCTAATCCAGAAAACATAAACTTGACCACTCCAAGATAAAAAAGTTTCACTAGTTTGTGTGTTGGGTTAGACTGTAGCATGTTATTTTATATTTATTTTTTTTTTACAAATGCAAAGAGAAATTCAATAACCACATCCAAGCACACGGTGTGCAAGGAAGAAAGCAGACAACATAATCTATCTTATTGCCTTACAATTAGAACATTTATGCTTATATGTGGTCAGAATTAGCTTAATTAATGCCATATTTTCCGTAGTAGAGTTATGTTACTAATCTCTAATTAGGTTCACAAAATCAGGTACTACCAGCATTGTTAAATAGCAGTCGTGACGGAATGGTGTCACACATTTTGTGTCAATCACCATAGGCAATTTATGAGAGCATCACCTGCCATTACGGTGCCACAGGTTGCAATCCCACACTTATATGGCTGAATTGTTTCCCTCTGCCATAAACTGCTAATCCGTCATTCATAACATTGGGTACTAGTACTACCATTGTCTGGGCAAGGGATTTTTAGTCTAGTGAACTTTTTTTCTTAATTTTTGAGTTATCTGGGCTCTTAAATATGTTTGTAACAGTTGAAATTTTAGTTTGGGCATTAAGCTCGGGATTACTTGGTACCTGTGTTTCAGCTACTCGTTTGAATTCATGTAATCAATTTACATAGAAAATAATGAATGAGGAAATTAGGGCATTAGGTTGACTGATATTTAAGCTGAAGGACCAAATAAGTGAATAACCAATCAAAAGTGTTTATTCAGTTCATGAACTTTAAACTGAGACTGAGTGACAATGTTTAGTGGCTATTTAGTCCTTCAACAAAAAAATTAGGTGAAAAACTAACCCCTCCTAAAAGAATGATTTTACCTGCATACTTGTTTGATGTAAGATCCACGACTGAATGATCTTCATCACCCGTGCTGAAAGATAAGCTCTCACTCTTACTCATGTTCTCAATATGAGGAAAGTGGTGTTTAATAGCATAGTCTGCCAAAACACGAACAATCTCCAGGTCCTCATTACTACCTCTGGAGGCATGTAGTTGGTATGACCCGAAACGCAGAAAAGATTGAGCAACTCTACAAACGATTGCACCCTGTTCTTCCTTTGGATTCCCACTGCATATGCGATATTAACAATGTATTAAAATAATAAAAAGTTAATCTGTGCAGAATACATACACACTAGACTGTAAACCTAGGGTATCGATCTCCAATTCCATATTTTTATCATATAGAATATACAATTTTACTTTTTTGTTTGTTTTGCGAACTAATGGTTAAGTTCTACTATCATGGAATATGACACATGAATTTGAAGAAAGTTTGATATTGAGTATGCTAAGATACAGAAAAGTTTCTTGGTGTAACATATATAGTATATAATATAGGTGAAAAATGATTCATTATGTCATTCATTGAATGAAGCACGGAGTTTGCAAGAGAATTAAGAAAAGTGTAAGTTGAGTGAGCATACTCGTAGAACATATCTCGAGTAACCAACTTTCCAGTGGTGACAAGAGAAAGAGCACGGGTAGTTGGAATCCCGAGATGATGCATTGCTTCACTGCAAAGGAACTCCCTGATGCTGCTACGTAGAACAGCAAGACCATCGGCAAAGCGACTGTAAGGAGTCTTACCAGCACCTTTAAGCTGTAGCTCCCACCTTTGAGAGTTAGAATTGAGTATCTCACCAAGAGTGATTGCTCTACCATCACCCAACTGGCCAGCCCACATACCAAATTGATGTCCACCATAGCATTGAGCATAAGGCAATGATCCAAGCAAAGGAGATGCACCAGAGAAGAAAAGGGGAAAATGAGGTCTTTGAAATCTGAAAATAATCTAAAGTCAAGTAGATTGAAATAAGATGGATAGTAATAATAAATAATAAGTAAAAGGTGAGAGACGAACTCTTTATTATCTAAGTCAAGCAGTTCGGCAACGGATTCAGACCATACAACGAGTTGAGGATCATCTACTGCAACTGATGGTGATACTTTTGTATAGCAAGCATGTAAAACCTGCAAATTAAAATTAAACAAAGATGAGATCGCAAGCAAATCGTCGTAAATGAATGACCTGACTAACTAACTAACTAACCTCTCTTGGAAAGGGATCGGTTCTTGGATCAGAGGGTAAGTCTCTCACAAAGGAATTATCCCAATTCAGATCTTCTAGTTCACGTTTCTTCTGAACAAGGCTTTGATTCTTAAATTCTTGAGTTACAGAGTCAAGCAACGGTGCTGACAATCCCTTCTCTGGTGAATCCATCATTCTGCATCTAACAATACCACTACCAGGGTATAAATGGAATTTCCTTATGCCGCCGCCGCCGCGTCGGAGGAGGAGTGAATTTTGATACAACAGACGAGGGAAACAAATACAACTAGTTAATGTTAATACCATCTTCTCTTCTCTTCTCTTCTTTTTAATATGTTATCGATTTCATCAAATTTTCGGTCGGGTGGGTGGGTGGGTCAACACAAACACGTATTTTTTTATTTTCAACAAAATAAATTGTTTGCATTCCATTTTCATATTTTTCACCACATTCTTTTCTGTGGTGTCACTCTATTTTATTTTTGTTGCGCTCATAACTGTACACGTAGCCTCCTATTCATCTTGTCAAAAACATCTTTCTTAAGAGTCTAGAGTTTGAATCTTCACAAGTTGGTAAATATTAGTGTAATAATTAATATACTAATATTAAACATTCAAAAAAACTTCAAAACATGTTTCAAAACAATTTTTTATATTAATGTATTTCGATTTCTAAGATTTGTCGTATTTCATACACAAATTAGTACCGATATATACATCATAAGCCTTTTTGGGTTGGGTTAGTATTAATGTAAATTAATTAAACCTTTGTTTGCGGATATCATGGGCTTTTTTCTTGAGACGTTGGATAAGGTGTTTCAATTGATAATATCATGGTTACAATGAAAGTGAGGATTGGACGAGACGTTTGAATAATATATTATTGGTTCACCGCTACCTCTTAAATTACTTGTGTTATTGTGTTTGATCAAGAAACAAAAATAAAATAAATTCATTTAAGTATGTTCAATTATCTGCTTTATATTGGTATTAAACAAGCAACTTCAATAACTTAATTTTACCCTTGCTTTAAAAAACATAATTTAACCCTATCTATAATCTTTATTTTCACCTCATTTTTGGTCTTGAGTCTCCACTTAAAGCATTTGAAGCTTGGTATCATATCATATGTGTACTAAATCCTAAAAAAAATGAACACATTTAATAATGATATATAAGCGGTTAATGGTGCTTGGTATCACGAATCATGTCTAATGATAGACTATTTGGTATGTTTTTGGTTATGCTACGACAAGAATTGAATTTACAGAATTAAATTTGACACGGTTGGTTTTGATTAAAAGTGAGTTGAATGTAAACTGTTTCATGTGTTGATACAGTAATTTAAAAGTGAATATTAACATTTGATATTGTTTGGATGATTTGTATCAAAATGCTCGTAATTTGTATTTTTTTTTGAGTAAAAAAATGCTCGTAATTTGTATTAAAAATATGATTTTGGATGGCCATGTAAAAAGTGATAATTATTGTTGGTATTTGTAAGATTTCAGTCAAAAACACGGGCATTGTGGACAGTACATTCCCAACCAACTAATACAAAAGTGAAACACATATTCCTATCACATATCCACTATATTTTGTGTTGGGTATCTTTTTCTTCAAATAAATCTTGTTTACTCACTAGCACTAACTACACATGACACATGTGTACCATAAATTGTTCTTATAGCATTCTTAAAAATGACCAACAATGTTTATTATTTAAAATTTTGGCATGGCAATAAAAAAAAACATAGGATCTTCGGGTTTAATATATTTGAATGATAACTTTGAAGTAGCAATAAACGTCACAAGAAGGGGGTTTTGAACTGTGACCCTTTTTAAATTTAATCCTAATACTTAAATAAAATTTATATACTCAAGAGCAACAATCTTGGTAGTGGTTAGATAAACAAATTTATAGTAAACAATTATTTTATCAGAATTAAGGAACTTTAGATTAACTCAAGTTAATGTGTTTCAACACAGTTTATATAAGGACCATAATGTTATGGAGAATGATTATATTAATGAGTAGAATGATAAAATAATATTATTTATGAATGTGGGACAAGAGAACTCTGGATTAATTTAATTTAACTAGGACCAGTTTGTTTTGGAGAATGGTTAAATTAAAATGCAAGATTATATTAGATGGTTATTTTAGGACTAGATCACTCTGGATTAATTTAATTAATAAGGACCAAATTGTTCTGGAAATATATAATAAATATTATAATAGTGATTAATGTGTGTGTAGTGTAAAATAAATGACAAGAGAAATGGAAGAAAGAATAACGCAGGAGATTTATCCTGGTTCACCAAATCCGGCTACTCTCAGTCTCCACACCTCGTGTGAGATTATCCATTATAATATCATGCTAACATAAACTTCTAACTAGCACTATATGTTCTTAATCACACCAAATCAGTCTGTTACACTCTGTATTATCAACCTCAATAGGCTTCTACACTTTTTTCGCAAACTATTATGACAAATAAACTTGAGGACATAAAATACACTTTGTATGATGAAGGATTTTGTGGATCATGATTTCTCAACACTTGTTTGAGATTATGATTACAAAACAAACTCAAAAAATTATGATCCAAAATATAACGCGAGAGTATGAGCTTGTTTGTTTTTGTGAAGAGCTTGTGAGAGAATATTGATTTCACTTGAGAGATGATTGCTTTGATTTGAAAACTCTTGGTTTTTATCTTCAAAGCCTTCCTCTATATATATATATGAGTGAGAGACTTGCTACCACTTAAAAAAAGCAGATGTTGTGCTTTAATTTAAACTTGATTTGCGCTCCAAAATGATGTTTGGAGAGAAAACATATGATTTTAGCACAAGCAAAATGTTCCCAGAACATTCTGAAACTTCAGCACAAGGAGAGGCTTCATGGTGAATGCAAGTTGTATGTGTGCAACTAGCTTTTTGAGAAGTGACATGATGATGTCATACCATGATGTCATGTTTATGTCGCTTAGATATTATCATGAGATTGATCTTTTCCTTAATGGGTCAAATATGCTTTTAAGGCCTGTAAGTATTCTTTGTCTTTTACCAAATTAAGTCATATGGTTATTCTTCTTTTGATGAGACAAAATCCATGCAATTAAATTATTGATCTTAATGATGTAAAGTTCATCCAAGATAAAATTCATTCTTGTCCCTTTTGTAATGGCATGGAGATAGATGTTGTGATCCAAATTGTTCTTGAGAGCATTCTCATCGAAACATTTCTCATAAAATTGATTAGTATATAACAAGATAAAATGATTTAAATATGTTTGTTAATCCTTAAAACATTTAAAAGAGGATTTTGCTTCAACAAACTTAACATACGATGGAAATGTCTACTTACAATCTCGTCAAATGCTGAAACCTTTCTATAATCGTTCTATTTATTCATTACCTATTAGTTCATTGCCAACCATTTCTTCAACCCCCGTATGAATAGAAGACTTTAAACCATGATCCACTAATTCATTGTGAAGTTTATGAATGATATGTTTTTTCATTTGAACCATCTCATAACATCAAGTGGGATTTCCTTGTAATATTTCTTGAACCCAATCATGATTTGTTAGTTCACTAGTACTACATGGCTCTTTTATAGATTTGTAGACAATTTAGAGGTTTTATAGCAAGTTGTTCATGGTTTTGGGAATGTTTTGTAACATTTTAGTTTAAGTCGTTGCAATTTTGTTTCTTCTCTAATTTAATAACAACATAGATGTTTTGAGTCTTTCATGATTTAAATCATGTAATTCGGAGAAACAAGACACCTAATGAAAGTTACAGAAGATAAAAAAATGAAGAACAATGGATGTTTGAAAAGATTTTAAAGACAAGACAAAATAAGAAAATTATGTCCCTAGTCCCAAGAGCATGTCAAGGATCAATAACTCAAATAATTTGAGTGAATATGACTAAGGAATCCAAAATTTATCAACAAAATTATTCAAACAGAGAACATCAATAATAACAGCTAAAACCACATTTTATCAATAAACAAACAAAAAGGGAAAAAACTATATGAAATTGATCGAAAAATAAATGTTTAAAGCATACAAAGTCAACAATATATATGAACTCGTTAAAAAAAAAGATTGACACTTTTGATAAAATTCCAATGATAATTCATCACCTCACCTGAACCAAACAATATTAAGACATCTATAATATCAAATATGAGAAGGTCACTAAACAATACAAAATCTACAATATCAAAATATCTTTAAAAACACCATAGAAAGATGCATGCTCTGTTCTTCTTATTTAAACATAAATTCAAAGAAGAGGAAAGAACTCATTATTTGACTATCCCTAAAAAAAAAACCCACTATTTGACTAAATACAAACCAAACCACTTGTCCCACTTCATATATCATATAAAAAGTTTAGTTTTAAAATTTGTATATTATAATAATGTCTATTTTAATTTGTTTTGATATTGATATAATTTGGATTGTGGTTTTGCAATGGAATAATGTATTAAATATACAAATAATGCATATCTAGCTCTATCCATAAAATGATCGTTATTTATGTTTATAGGTCGACTCGATTATATGTACATGCATGTGTGTGTGGGCATATGTGTGTGCGTTTGTGCGTTTGTGTGTATTTTTAAAATATAACAGTAAACTAATTTTATAAACAGAGAACAACAAAGATAATAAAGCTATTGTCTTCTTACATTGTTTGTGAACTATGTTTTATCAATAAACAAACACAAAGGAAAAAAACACACCATATGAAATTGATAGACAAATAAATATTTAAAGCATGCAAAGTCAACTCGAACAAATGAAATACAGTGGGCTCGCTGTTTGTATTATGGCTAACAATGAATCAAGTCAACTCAAATAAAGTTTGGAATTCGAGTCCATAATTGACTCATTGAACTTGATTCATGAACGAAATGAGTTAAACATGAGTTGAAAACTACTTTCGTTAACTAAATGAGTTAAACTTTATATATATATATATATATATATCTATCATTTGGTACATAGGTTGGCTCGATTATATGTATCATATCCCAATTTTTGACCTAAAATTCTTTCTTCTTGTTTTTCAAAATTTTTACAAAAAAAGTCAACAAACATTTTTTTTTACACCAAATGCATTTCCACAAGTATTTTTCCCTTTAGTTACTTGTTTTACTTTAACTTCAAAATTTTCATTTTTTTATGTATATTTTTATTTTATTTTTTTTCACATTTTTATTTTGTTACTTCGTTCTCAAGAAAACTCAATTTCATCACACCAAAGAGATGAGATGAAAGGAAACATGAGAAAATTAATAGAAAAATAAAAGAAAAAATAGATTGAAAGAGAGTGGATGAGTACATACCACTACAGTCTCGAACCAACTGAAATTCTAATGGGAGGCAAATGTCTTCAATGATATTAAAAGAATGAACAAATCGACCAATCTTTCCATGAAGCTGGTCAATGTTTGATCTATTTACTTAATAGAGTGTCATTTTTTTTTTTATAAAAAAAAACATATATATTACCTCCGAGGTAAATTGATAAAGTACTTGATCACAAATGGGACCAACTGTCCCATTTGTGTTTTCCCTCGTAATTTGGACGTAGTTGCAGACAGTCTGCAATAGCCCATTTGTTCCACAAATATCAATTCATGGGACCATAAAAATCCAACCCTAGAATTTTAATTGGTGGTAAATCCCATAAGAGGATTGCCCATCTGCAAATGTGAGAACAAGCGTTAGTAATTATCAACCTGTCCAAAGAAAGAAACATAATCCGAGAGGTGTTTGTTTACAAAAAACAATAAACTAATTCCAGGCTTACATTCTTATTTTAATCTTCATCAAGCATTCCTTTAGTATTTGGAATTTAAAAGTGTAATCAATAATCATCAAGAATTGCTTTAGTATTTGCATCAAGAAATATAACAGCAAACTAATTTGAGAAACAAAGAACAACAAAAATAAAAGAGCTATTATGTTCATAAGATGACTCGATTATATGTATACGTATATATGTGTGTGGGCGCAAACGCGTGCGTGCGTATGTTTGTGTGTGTGGAATTACATGTACCTAATTTATGCATGTAAAAACTTTGTATTTGTGTTTGTCCTGTGAGCAACAATGCTTGTGTTAGCTTTTATTTTTATCCATACTTATCCTTTTTAACAAAACAAAAAAAACTAAAAGGTGAAAAATAGCACAAATATAGAAACTATACTTTACAAAAATGTTCTAAACAAGTTTAGTCTGAACAATTAATTTACCTTTTTTTTAAATAACCTGCATTTTTTTAGGGAACCTGAATAATTAATTGTTAAATGCTATATTATTATTACTAAATGAAACACAATGGACTCACAGCTTTTATGCGCGTAATCCTTAATTAGATTATAGTTTAATTTTTGGGAAATGCTAAAAAATGTCCTTAGGGCATTGGTTAAGAGGACAAATTTAAAAATGTTAGATTGGGAAATGGTGAAATGTGATAGATTTGACTTTTAAAAAGTTAAAAAATTGTTGAATTCAATGCAAACTTACCATTTTTGGTTTCATTAACATTTCCTTTAATTTTTAATGTTATTCTTTCCACAATAAGGTCCAAAGAGTAGTAGGCCGCTGGTGATAAAGAAAAAGAGTTTTAGTAGGCATCAATGGAGTAAGTTCTAATATTTGACCCTTTCATCTTATTTTTAAGGGTGGGAACTATTCTTTTTCTTTAAAACCTTAAAGCATTTCATTAATTAAAATGTGTTTAATACAATGAGGTAACTCTACCATGATATAAACAACAGTAAGATGAAAATAAATTTCTACGTGACACATCATGTCACCAAACCCTGTAAAAATTATCAAGGAAGAGGAAAAATGTCAATAACTATTTTCTGAGTCTAAGTCAAAATCTATTGGTCACAAGTTTAACTCATGAACCCATTTGAGCACCTATAGTAAGTAATTCAAGCGTTTCATCAACATAAACAACACATTTTGGCGACTTCCATTCAGTTTTGGCTTATACAAATCCATCATTTCGTCTCTAATACATACACCAATACCAATCTTGTTATTATTGGATTTAAAGGATTCATTCATTCATATTACATTTGAATTTCCCCCCTAGATGGCTACGTCCACACGGTTGCAGCAACAGGATTGTGATGATGCAGTAATGCATTTTGTACCACCCCTTGATTTGAACAACTGTTTAGCTATAAACTTCCTGCTGCAACTGAAGAACATTATTCCAAACTTTGTTGTTTGCGTTATTTCCAAATAATAGCAACAAAAACGATGCATTATTTGTAGATAAAATATGCAGAATTTTAAAGATTACGATAGCGACATCACTATTGCTCTCCGCAATTATGCAAATGGAATCATAAAAAGTACGTAGTTGTCCTTCAAATATTGCAACTGTTAGATCACCTGGAAAAAAAACATGAGAGAATCCTCTAGGCCGGAGTCACATAACACACCATTGCTTTAACAATTCACACCTCTAGCTATCATTAAGTTGAATTCTTAGTATGAATGAAATTCCTACAAATGAGCCATAAAATATTTTTAAACTTCAGATGAACTTGAATTCTCCAAATATCATGCCATTCACCGGGGACTTTGAGGAGGTCAGTATCAATGAGTTCTTGAGTGCAAAAATGGTCGGTACTCCTCACAGTTTAGTCCCCTACCCTGTCGTCACTCCAAACACTTCTGTCATTATAAATTGAACCAAACAGTGGCGTAATTGTTGCACTAGCCAAATCAAAAACATTACCAAAGTCTATTCTTACAAGGTGCAAATATGGGAAGGACCAAAATTCAATTAAAATTTAAAAGATACTAAATTGAGAAGGTCTCAATTTCATATGGACCTAAAACAATTAATCCATTTTTTAAAAACAATACTTTTTTTTGTTATCATCTTATAAATGTGAACGAAGTTCCCATCGCCGTTAGCAATAACTAACTCCATCAGAGAATCTGGAGGAACTCGTGGATCACCAAAAATAAAGGACCAAATGTGTATTTAAAATATAAAAAAAAGCTAATATTATCTTTATTTTTTATTCAAGTCATTGTCTTACCTGGGGCCAAAAGGTTCAAAGTTCAAACTTAAAATGAGATATCTTAATTTATTAGAGGGTATAAATTGTAAAGTTTTAGGTTGCATTGTCTCTAACAATATTGTTTATGTTATGGGTGTTGTTTTCTTACGAGAAAAACAGAGTATATCCTGCAGAAAGATGTGGATTTGATCAATAATAACATAAATAAGCCCAATAATTTTGTCCCTTTTTGTTTGAATTGTAAACCATATTGTTCAGAAATATTACAAAAATGATCACGAAACATAAGTTTGTATATGGTCATGCACAAACGACGTATAAGACAGCAATGGCAATTGAATACTGGCATTTTTAATTGGTACGGAATATAGAGTAACCATTAATTCTGCTCTGGGACCATTACCATTGTTCAATTCAAGCTCACCACAGTCATCAAGATTAGGGGGACCATAGTGTAACACGCATGGCCGTATCTAAAAACATTTGAAATCTCGGACAAATGTTCTTTGCTTAAGACCTATTTTATATAGTTTTTTTTTTTTATCATTCCTCAAAAAAATGTATAATTCTTTTGTCTAGATTTTATTCTTCCAATCTTTTTGAGTTGTATAATTATCAACCAACGTTTTATAATCAATTATTCTAACATTTTATTCTTACCAGGTGACATGAATAAATTCATTTGATCTACTATTTTGAAACACCTTTACTCTCAAATGGTATTTTAACTTTTAAAAGCTTCTGGTTTAGAAAAAGCTTTTATATCCTTTTTTTAACAAAATAAACGGCATTAATTCAATAGATAATTTAATATTGAGAAATGTTACTTAGACGATATTTGTGTTGTCCAATACCGTATTTATATATGGTGTGGATACAATTTCACTTTTTTTATTAGCTTTTTTTCTTTCTCTTTTTACGAGTCAAATCAATATACTCTAACATATTTGTATACAATGTCAAATATGTTGTCAACTTTTAGATGTTCAATTATTGTCCCTAAATATTAAAGGTAAAGAGAAACGAGAAATAATAAAAATTTGTACCATCTTTATTTGCAGAGACTGATATTGACATCTATTTAAAAAAAATATATGATTGATACTAAAAAAAAATTACATTAGTGAGAAAAAACTTTATAAAATTTTGTGACAAATGAATTAGAGAGTAACTTCATTTTTTTCATCATTAATCTTACTTATTTCAGCATATGTTAGAATATTTTGACAGCAATTGATCCATGTAGTCAACATTGATTGATAAGATAATGGAGGTTTGGTTAAATTTTGCAAAGTACGCACATATTTTAGAGTATAAAAAATTATTTTTTGGGAAATATTATGCATAGGAAATAATATTCCCCATTGGCTGATATAGATGATTTTGTTTGGTGGAGCCAGGAAGCAATTATATAAGAAGGAAAGGTGCACCTATAGCTAAATCAATATTATCATTAGGAGACGAAGTAAATATGGAATATTACGGGGTTGTGGGTTTGGTATTAGCCGTTTTGGTATGGATGTGGCTGGCAATGGTGATGGAACATAGAAGAGTGAAACTTGGTCATCAGCTTCCTCCTGGACCAAGATGTTGGCCAGTGGTTGGCAACATTTTCCAGCTAGGTTTGTCACCACCACACGAGTCCTTTACAATACTGTCTCGTAAACATGGTCCTATCATGACCCTTTGGCTAGGTTCCATGTGCACCGTGGTTGTCTCTTCCTGTGAAGCAGCCCGCGACATGTTCAAAAACAACGATGCGGCTCTTGCAGGAAGGAAGGTTTATGAGGCCATGAAAGGGAATCATAACCATGGTAGCGAAGGTTCACTCATAACTTCTCAATATGATGCGCACTGGCGCATGCTTAGGCGCTTGAGCACCACTGAGTTCTTTGTGACTAGTCGCTTAGACGCTATGCGAGGTGTGCGTGCAAAATGCATAGACCGCATGGTTCACTTGATAGATGAAGCTGCTGGTGAGTCTAGTAATTGTGCCGTTGATGTTGGCAAATTCTTTTTCTTGATGGCTTTTAACCTCATTGGGAACCTTATTTTTTCAAAGGATTTGTTAGACCCTGAAATGGAGAGAGGGGCTAGATTCTATTATCATGCGATTAAGGTTATGAAATATGCTGGGAAACCCAATGTTGCGGATTTCTTCCCCGTATTGAAGTGGCTTGACCCTCAAGGTATAAGGAGAAACACACAGTTCCATGTTGAAAGAGCTTTTGAGATCGCAGGATGGTTCATCAAACAAAGGATGGAAAATGATATTGTTGGAAATGGAAACAGTAAAGACTTCTTGGATGTGCTCTTGCAGTTTCGTGGGGATCGTGTCAGCGGGCCCTACAGTTTTACTTCAAGAACTATTAACGTTGTTGTCTTTGTAAGTAGTCAATTTCACATTTACTTCATATTTGGTATAGAAAATATATATGTACTCTAATTTTTTACATCAGTTCTCTTTTTGAATTTGTCTTTTATAAGATAAGATTCGAATTTCAAGTACTTGGAATAAGTGCAAGAGCAAGATTAAAATATTGTAAAAATGGAAGGAAAAATTATCCATTTTTAATTGCTTTAGGTATTAGTTGGAACTGAGCATGTTAGAAATTTATGGGAGATGCTTCTAAAGAATGATAATCATCACAAAAAGTTAATTTATGTCAAATCATGGAGAGAATAAACAAAGATTGATAGAGAGAAGAAACATGGCCATTTGTGACATTGATAGTAATATTATTGTGTTGTAGGAAATGTTCACTGCAGGTACAGACACTACCACAAGCACACTAGAATGGGCGATGGCGGAGCTTCTGCACAACCCAAGAACCCTAACGAAAGTGCAAGTGGAACTAAGGAGCAAAATAGGCTCTGATAGGAAAATGGAAGAAAAGGACATAGAGAGTCTTCCATACCTTAAAGCAGTTATCAAGGAGACGTTGAGACTTCACCCACCTCTTCCTTTTTTGGTTCCTCACATGGCCATGGACTCTTGCATGATTGGAGACTACTTCATTCCAAAAGAGACACAAATTTTAGTGAATGTTTGGGCAATTGGGAGGGATCCAAAAGTGTGGGATGCTCCCTTATTGTTCTGGCCAGAAAGGTTTATGCAGCCAAACATGGTAGATTACAAAGGACACCATTTTGAGTATATACCTTTTGGTTCTGGTCGGAGAATGTGCCCGGCATTGCCACTTGCCTCGCGTGTGCTTCCACTGGCCCTAGGCTCCCTCCTCAACTCCTTTGATTGGATTTTGTCTGATGGTCTTAAGCCAGAGGAGATGGACATGACAGAGGGAATGGGGATAACTTTGAGAAAAGCCGTTCCTTTGAAAGTCATACCTGTACCGTACAAAGGAAGTCCCGTTGCTGCTGCTGTTGCAGGGGAATGAAATGTTGGCATAGAACTGTTAGCTACAAGCAAACAAAAATGTATAAATAATATATGTTTCTATTCAAGACTCTGATCATCGTGCACAGTCGATCCCAAGCTTTCCTATGTATTGATTTGTTACGCTGCATGTAAATTAGTGTTGAATGGTTTATGTCTGATTTGAATTGTTTATTAAAAAGCAGGGCTTGATCAGTGTTGTAATGCCATTACCAACCGAACATAGTGAGTGTAAACTAAATCCTTTCATCAGCCAAAGAGGTGAAGATATACCAACTAGTAACTACCAACTACATCCCATCATTCACACTAGATTGGCTCTTTTTACGTTTAACAGCACAGAAGTCTTAACATACTGAAAAAAATACATGTAATGTATGAAGTTTATCATTTCTGTTGATGAGTTCTAACCTTCTGTATCACTTCTTTTTTATCTTAATCTTGCCACAGTCAACCAGAGTTGGTAAAATACATACGGAAATTTACCTAAAGTCACACACAGATCTAAGGAATTCAACTATAACTAAGAAAATGTTCAAGGGCAGTTTGCATCAAGTCATTCAATCTTAAGTCAATTATTTTATAATTTCTTATTGTTCATATAAGTTTCACCTACATAAGCCATAAAAATACCAACATAATCCTTCAGTTTGAATTTTGCCTTCACCCCACCCCCTGAAACGTGCATATAAACCATTTACTTGTTGAGAGGTCATGAGTTTTCCAGATCAGGTATATTAAGGAGGGGGGGAAATAGCCACGTTAACAAGGCAACCATCAATACCTAAACAAGTTTACACATTTAACCAATTTAAAGACGGTACTTAAAAGAGATGGCAGTAGAAGCAACATTCCAAAATCCAAAAAAGGGAGAATGTGCGATGCATTCTAACAAAGTCAAAAAGGCATTGTACTTCCACGGATCTACAATTATTTACATCCTCTAGCATACATTAGAAAAGGAAAAAAAAAAACTCAGATATGCTGAGCAAAACATAACAAGGTACATTCTAAGTTGATCTGGTGCCTAATATGCAGTATCCTAATGAAGTTTACGCTTACACCTTCGGATTGCAGCAGCTCTAGAAGCATTTTCATCATCACATTCAGGAGATTCTTCCACAACACTCTCCTCCTGCAGAACACGCCCTCGGTTCCTGGATATCTTCCTGATCGGAGTCACAGCCAAAGCTTGCGTGGAACTGTCACCACCCATCTCTTCCTGTGATGGGTCAGCCACGGTACTGTACTGAATCCTATGTGGCATTAGCTCTTTGCCATCAGGCACAATATCCTTCATTATCTGAATTTGAAAACAATGTCAACAGAGTTACAAAAAGAATCGTAATTCAATGTACAGGACTTCAAATGAACAGAGTAATGTATTATTTGTCAGCATAAGTTCCATAAAAACAAAATGTGTAAGAAAATTCCATTAATATTAATGATTTGAATTTCCAACTTAACAAAAAGTGGGCATGTTTATACCTTCCAATCTTTGTAATCATATCTGAAGACAAAATGAGTGTAAGAAACTTGTTTTGACATTATAGAGTTGGCAGCAGGAGCATTCTTTGGTGCTGAAAAAGATAGGATATATTCAATTTAAGTACAAACAGTGCAAAAAAAAAAAAAAAAAAAAAAAAAAAACAAGAAAGGAAAATGTTGGGTAATTGTGAGAGAAGCAAGTCTTACAAACATAGTGTGAACGTTTGTCATCCATACTGATTTCAGCGCGACCATCTTTGACCAAGAATGAGAGGGCAAACAAGTTTTCAACTGTCTGAGCAAATGAAAATCTGTTCAAAATGAGGTGTTCAAGTTGGACCTTTTTGTTTTCCCTTAATATGTTGAACATGGTTGACATGTTTTTGTCAGTATCAGTTTTTTCCTCTCCCTCAGTATCTTGGAGCTGTTTGAAAGAAACAATAATAAGTAGCATTAAATAACAAAGAAGTTGAAAACATAGACATAAAAATGAGAGTATAAAAGTGAAGAAAAAGAGACCTGTTGAGGTCTAGCAGTTGTAGTAGAGCGAGGATTTCTCTTTCTAGAGAGAATGGTTTTGCGTTGTTTGAACTGATTTTCCATGGGACCAAGCATGGTAGAAGAGCCATGAACAGTGAGGAAAATGGGGGAAACAGAAATGCCAAGTTTATGCCAGTCAATGGAAGCGTTGTTGGGTGGGTGAGCATAGTGCTTAAGAAGAGATGAAACAAACTGAGAAGGAGTAAAACCTTCGTTTACAAGAGATTTAACGGATCCAACAAGAGTGCGTGTCAGATCTAGAAGTGCTTCAGCGTCAGCAACCTGTTCTCGAGGTTTCTTCACTTGTTCGTGTAACTTATCGAACTCGTGAAGGATTGAATCGAACTTCTCTGAATCACCGTTCATCAAATCATCTTTTTCCTCTGTCCAAATTCATTCATTCATTAATTAGGGTTACTTCATTTTATTATTATTATTATTATTATTATTATTATTATGCTAAATAAAAAATACCATACCATTGATAAGAGACTTGAGTTTGAATAACTCGGAGCGGATGATTCTGCGAACGCTGGAGTGCTGATGCTCCTCTTCTTCTTCTTCTTCATCCTCCTCCTCCTCCGTCGCGGCGGCGTTGAGGCGTTCTCTCTTAACGCGACCAAAAACCTCTTCTTCTCCTCTGCGTTGAGCCATTGCTTCTTTCTTTCAACCCTAAACCACTCACCGAGGGTTTTCAATCACAAATTAAATCAATTCAAATCAATTTTAAAGAATAAAAAGGGTTTTTTTCCCCCAAATTTTATTATCAAAAATAAATGGAGGTTACTTTTCCCGCCGCTCCATTCTAGTTAACATTTTCATTTTTCATTTTTCACTTTTCATCTGGCCCACATCCAAAAGAAACTCTATTTTTTATATTTTATTTTATAAAAAACATACACCAGTAAACCAAGAAAATTGTTTTTCTGACTTCAAAAACGTCATATTGACACATGGAAATTCCATAAAAACCCTTATCGGTAGTTAACTACCGTTTGTAAAATCGACAATAATTAACTGCCGCTGGCCTCAGCAGTAGTTAATTGTCGTTGATTTCTGCATTTTAACAAGAACAAAAGCATCATTATTCCATTTTCCAGAAACACAACACTACTACTCAAGTCTTTATTTGAAATTTCTCCAAACCTCAAGTGCACGAATTGAGCCAAATTTCTTCAATTAATTCACAAGTAAGTTCATTTCTTCCTATTTACATGCAATGTAGTTTGTTTAGGGTGTTAGTTTTTTATAATTTTGAGCAAAATGTTAATTTTAGGTTAGGTTAAAAAATTGCAAATTATGCATGATTTAGATACTTTGATGCATTGTTTATGCTGTAATTGATGTTTAGAGTAAGCGTAGGTACAATGTAGTTGAATTTGTTGTTGAATTAACACTAATTGTGTTAATATTTTGAAATGCACTTAAGGTGTTTGATGAAATGCCTAAGTGAGATAATCTTGTTTTTTTTGTGTAATTTTTTTTGCAAAATGTTAAATTATGTAATGTATATATATTATGGTGTTTCTAAGTTTGGTTTTTTTTTTGTTTTTTTGGCAAGTGTGATGAATGGCATAATGATGAATGACATAATGTGCCTAAGTTTAATTTGTCATATGCTTAAGTTTAATTTGTGATAATGTAAGGGTCAGAACCATTGTTCCATAATTTTGGCATAATGATAACCATAATGTGATAATGTAGTTAGATTAGGTTTGATGAATGCATAAGTTAGATTAGGTTAGAACCATTGTTCCACGTATTTCTATTATTTTGTTTTTGTTTTTGTACAAATATGGCTGCGGAGGAGGATAGCAGCAACGGTCAGAATGCGCAAAGGTAAAGAGGCGACTACCGCTAGCGCTCGGAGAGAGAGATGGTGGAGCAAAACCTGTATGTGTTGAGGCAAAATCCCTAATTAATTTTAAAGATAATAAACCAATATGATTAAAGAATTAATGGACTTTGATTAATTCCTTGGTATTTAACTTGTGCTCTTGAGTAGTTTACTAAGACAGGAACAAGGTTTAAATCATACCAAGAACCAAGAAATCAAAGGACATTTGAATTCATGATCTAACACTGAGGTCAGAAAGTTAGATCAGAATGTTGCTCGAAGAGCAGAATGTTCAAGCTGAGATCAGAAGCTTCACTTCAGAAGCGTCACTTCAGGAGCACTCTTCAGAAGCTTCACTTCAATTATTGATTACTATTCCAATACAAGGCACATGTGACATGGATATGTGTCCAGGAAAGTACATTTGCATGGATCAATCAAGCAATAAAGGCATATACAAGGATTATGTCAAAAAGAATACTCAATGTCCATTTA